>MDTD01033977.1_pt1 | contig 27014 bp, 21 predicted proteins | sample 811221 | NCBI WGS metagenome assembly MDTD01 (sample SAMN05326646, study PRJNA326480) | marine metagenome | isolation source: seawater | place: Pacific Ocean: South West | collected 2011 | reverse complement strand
GGTTGTTGTTATCCTATAGGTTGGACGCCAGGACCACAAGGGCCAGGACCACAAGGGCCAGGACCACAAGGGCCAGGACCACAAGGGCCAGGACCACAAGGACCAGGACCACAAGGACCACAAGGACCAAATTGTGGTTCATTCTCTATAACATTATTTGATATAAATAATGCCGGTTCGGCACCCGCTGATGTTGAAATAGATGACGATTTGTATTCTATTGTTCAACAATACTACAATATACTTAACAACGATTATAGTCGTGAAGAAGAACCAGCGACGGTAAGAGGTCAATACGGCTTCTTCCAAGCATTTATGGCCGCTGGTGGAAATAGACAATTATGGTTACAGTACCTAGCAATGCTAAATGGAAACTTATCAAGTTCTGATAGCAAAATTAAATACAACGAGGCAATAATTGATCTTTGTGAAGCCAACCCAGGATTTGTAAAAGTACTTGATGGCAACTTATGTTCCAACAGCGGCGAAGTAATGTTCCTTGGTAATCAACGAATAAATTTACAAGACAACTGTGATCCATGTGCTTTAGCAGACGGTATTAATTCACAAAATTCCGATTACAGGGCAATATGTGGAGAACCAACTAGCGAAGAAGTTAATTGTGTAATACCTGGAGGCGGACAAGCAACAGGTGATACACAATTTGGTGATGTAGTTGACTTAACAACTGGCTTTCATTATATTGAAGATGCTATTAGATGGGGTGGTAAGAGAATAAAAGTTAAAGGCGATGATACCAAATACCTAGTAAATTGTTGGGGAGAAGTTACAGATAGACGCGATCCATTAACTATTAGAATTATTTCCAGTAAACCTGGACAAGGATTTAGTGGGTTAGTAGAACAGATATTAAACGATAGAGGCGTAGATCCTATCGAAGGTGGTTACAAAACCATTGTGTTAAGAATGATAGCCTCTTCAGAGGATAAAGGTGATCTCATTGACAGAAAGATTATAGGCTCTGGCTCAGGAACACAGCCAAAATGGTATGATATAAGACACCACGGAAAAGACACATGTAACTGGATTAATGTAGATTGGACCCAGATGAAAGTCAAAGGTGGTCCAGGATTAAATTTAGGTGGTGCTGAAATAAGATTCAAAGGCTTTAAACCTGGTGTAAGTTATTACAAGATAGAATTACAACTTAGTAAGCACGACGACAAAGACTTTGGTGGTAGAGCAGATGGTCACAAATTAAGACAGATGAACTATGACCTAACTAAGTCAGGTAGAAATGCTCACAGATCCGAATTTGGTCAAAATTTAGTATTAGGCTTACTTGTCAGAGGATTAGCATTCTGTGATGGTGGACTTGAAACATACGCAGAGTTTGAACAAACAACAAATGAAGAAACAGGTTGGGGTTACAAAAAGATTGTAGGCTATGGCGATAAAATGGGTGGCCCAGACTCTGGTAGAGAAAAAGACAGAACATATGGTGACAGAGATAACGATGGCTTTACAAAACAAAATACCTACTTTAAAACTTTATGGGCAAAACACCCTGTACAACAAAGAAGAAAGGCAGGTTGCTTCAATGACATAGACATACCTATACTACAGGCAGTTAAGATTAAAAGTGCTGTACCATTTAGTTTAGGCTTAGGTTGTAGCAGAAGTCCGTTTACTGAAGTAGGTGACTTTATGCCATACGTTGAAAAGACCACAAGAGCAAGTGCTAACTTGGCTCTAGGTGCGACATTAACTAATGAGGAATATCATCAAAAATCAATAGGCGGAGGCTTTACAGCACCTAAGGTACTAACCACAAAAGCATCAGCAGGAGGCATACAATTAGCAGAAGCAACAGGTGTTCCAAGTCAAAGTAATCCATTTATGACAGCAGATTATTTGAGAATAGACGGATTAGCACTAACTCCGAGATCAGGTGAAGGTACTAGATCAGGCGGATCTACAACTGAAAAAGATGCTAATGTTTCTTTTAATGCTGGAGACGTTGAAGACAGTACAGGCTTTAATTATAGAATAGGCGATAAACTTTCTATAGTAGGTGGACAACCAAAATCAATAGATAATAGTGCCTACTTCTTAGACAAGATAGAGATTCAAAATCCTGGCTTAGGATACAATCCAGCAGATACAAGATTTGAAATTGTTGATAAAAATGATCACAGAAATAAACTACCAGGAGTGCATGTTAGAGGTGTTTACTCACCAAACACAGCAAATTTAGAACCAACTGTTAAAGTTACAGGAAAAACAGCAAGTAGTTATAGTCACAGTTTCTATAGAGAATATATAGAAAGCGGTGGTGGTACAGATAAGACTTGGATCAGTAAGCAAACTATTCCAAACATGATTGAGACATATACCTCATCTGTCGAGGAATTAGCAGTTGAAGGGAAAAGAGTTGATATACCTGTCGAAGATAGCCAAGCATTTAATTCTACTACATTTAAAATTTCTTGTAGGAACGATCTTTTAGAATCAGGTCGAAAGTATAGAGCATTCATCGGAACTAGAGATTATGAAAATGCTGGCGCAATGATGATGTTTGGTTTAGGTATTCATGATAGATTAGAATTTGGCGAAGACTTAATTAAAAATAGTAAAGTTTACGACGCATTTTCTACTGACGAGTTAGCAGGATTGGCTGGCTCATGGCTTTGTGTTTGGGAGATTCCAAATGGTACTGTTTTTCCTAATGGTCACAATCCATCACAAAACTTTAGTAGTTTAAGCGAAAATTCCTTAGGCGTACTTAAAGTGTTTATGGATTCTGATAGATATGAAGAAGAAATAATTATTGATCAAACAGGCCAATTAGAGGACGATGATGATGATACTGATACACAAACAAGAGCATATTCGCATTTCATATCAGAATCAGTACAAAGATTTAATGGTAGGATTGTAAAATTTTTAAGAGTTAGCCAAAATAGAGTATTCTTTAAAGTAGAAACAACACTTGGTTTAGAAAAATCCCCTAACTTTGAAGCATACGGTGTGCCAGACTTTGCTAACCTTTGGAGTAGATTCTACCCAATAGAAAATATGAATGATTATCAAAACGATTATGTCAAAACAAATAGACAAAAGCCAGGTGATCCTTCAACTGATATCCAAGTAAGAATTAGTATTGATGATAACGGACAATACACTTCTAAAAATATTACAAGATATCCTGCTTTAGATGGGTCAGGTAATCCTATATCAGGTCAGTGGAATGGATTCTCATTCAATCAAGTAGATGATGGTACTGAGCAGTATGTAAATGCTAGATTAATTTACAGCAGAACTACCTTAGGAGATGAATCTAGTGGTAATCAACCCCATCCATTAAATCAGCAATGGGACTTGTTTATAATACAGGAAGATGTCAGCACCGGATACTTGCGTATGCCATTCATGGGTCATGTGTCAGATAAACTTATTACAATTACAGCCATCGATGAAGATGGAAATCAAACTAGAAGAGAAGAGCATGTCACCGCAACAAGACTTGCAAATGCGATGCAGAAAATACATTATAACACAGTTTATCGACCTGTGTCAACCCCATATGTTAAAATGGGAGAGTCTGAAGCACTTGTATTTAAATTTAACTTTAATAAAATACCAAAAGATGCTGTTATCCAAAATATAGACATAGACTTTATATTAAGAAGTACGATGCCAGGTGATTATGGTATGATATGGTTACAAGCACCAGATGGTTCTAGATTACCACTTATGCAGTTCTTAGGCAAATATGGTACTAACGGGCAATATAATCAAGGTGGAATGATTTCGGGAAGAGACTATAAAAATTTAGGGTCAGGCGCACAAGAAATGATATTCACAATAAGCAGTAAAAATGATGCTACTTATGTACAGCCAGAAGGTTCTAATCTTAGAAGTTATGGCTCCAAAGTAATGCCCGATACAGGTTACTGGAATAGATCAGATCATAACTATGGTAGAGATTTACAAGGTATAATTTATGGTAGCGATTATGATTCAGACAGCGGTTCTAACCTAAAGAAAGTGGCTAACACTCGTTGGAATAGCCGGACACAAAATCTACTTACAAATTGGATTAAAGGTGGCGAAACTACGGCATTTAGTACACCAATAATTTTACCAGATGCTATTACATACGAACAACTTGATAAGTCGCTAATTATTACAAAAGATCTAAATACTCTATCACCTAATTTAGAATTTGATCTAAGAACAATGTTGAGTATGAATCCAGGAGATACTACAACAATATCAGCAATTATAGACGCAATCAATGCAATCCATCATGATCTTCGCGAGTTAAGAGAAGATCAATTCATTACTGCTCATGAAGGAGTAGAACCAAATATGTGGGAATTGCGTAGTAGTAATACTTTTGCTATATCAAGATCACCAGCAGTATTAGGTATGGAGGCATTACGAGAGTACAGTTCCGGAAAGAATCGTAAAATGAACGGAGACTGGTACATTGAAATAACAAGACCGGGTAGAAATTTATCATATGTTAATGATTCTAATATTTTAGCAAGGCGCCCAGATAGTTCTACAAATGTTGGAATTACAGAATATACTACAGCAGTAAAGGCACCTAATATAAAAATAAGTTACATATCTCCAACAGAAGATCCTAATTATGATAACTTAAACAAAGACACAATTACAAGACTTGAGGTAATACAACGTGGGGGATTCCAGCCAGAATTTGCCATGAGAAACTGGGTAGTAAAAGCAATTGGTTCTGGAACAGGATTTAAAGGTAGAGCAATATTAAGCAAAGGAGAACTGTTAGCAGAAGACAATCCAGATATGATAGAACAGTCAGCACAGTTTGAAGTTACCGAAATTAATACTGCAGGAAGTATTACAAAATTAAGGGTGTTAGACAGGGGTGTATACGAAATATTCCCGGCAGAACAGGAAAGAGGTATACCATTAAAATATGTAGACGATAGTGATGCTTCACAAAGATTAGAAGGACCTGGATTTGGTGCTCGTGTAATTTGCTCTGCTAGAAGTGTTATTGACTGTAGACAACCACCACAACTTGTGTTGGATAATGCTGGCCCGGCCAGACCAGAGACACCAGTAGAAGCATTAGCAGATGTTATTAATACGCAAGTAGGACCAGACGGAGGACTTACAGCAGAAGTAGTAGATGTTAATCCAGATGTACAACAATTGGTATTTACATCTGATGGTGACGGATTTGAATTAAGTGATGTTGTTCCTGGTACATTAGGAGCAATAGGTATACCACAAGGGGAGTATAGTCCGCAGGCAATTGGATTTAGAGCAGAGGTTGGCAACCCGGGTACAGACTTTGGAGTAGGTGACGGTAATCAAACAGGTGACGGTAATCCATTTAACAGGAGTGGTGATGGTGATAGTTTAATTATGTACAACGTATCTGTACCACCAGAGTTCGAAGGATTAACAAGTACTGGATTTGGTAATATATTTAGATACGATCTTAGCAAAGTTGACGGTTCCTCTGTAATGAATAGTGGATTACAATCCGATGTAGACGTATTGTATTTAGAATCTAGAAGATTCCAAGTTCCTTTTGATATTAAAGAGGATGGTGGAAAAAATTGGATTGACAGATACGATGTTACAGGTTGGGCACATTTAGAAGACGGCTCAATTAAACTAAGACAGGATAAATTAGTTGACAGTAGTAAACTTAAAAATGCTATAGTATATCAGAAAGACAATGGCGAAAGAGTTACTGATGTAACATTACACGATCCATTTAAAGGGTTTATTGTTCCAGAGGCAGAGAGAAATTTAACATATATAAGTGACGGTGACCCAGTCCATTATAATAATGACGGTAGTAACTTCAGTAAAGACAATGTTGGAGAATTATGGTGGAACACCGGGGCAATGAGAGTTAGATGGTATGAACAAGCATCTGTAGATTATAGAGCAGATTATTGGGGATCATATGTTACAGGTTCATCATTCGAAGTTTATGAGTGGATTGAAAGTAAAGATATACCAAGCGAGTATACAGGTCAAGGGACTCCATTCTCATTAGACGATTATGTAATAGATCAAGTATTTAATAGAAAAACCAATGCTTACTCTAATACTTATTATTATTGGGTTAGAGATTTGGAAAGTATCCCAGAAGGTAAAACAGATAGAACAATATCAGCACGACAAGTAGAAAGATTAATTGAATCTCCAAAAAATGAGTTAATACCTACATACGGTGTTGTTGATAAAAATACAATGCTGTTCAATAATCTCAAAGAGTATTTAACAGATGATAATAGTGTATTACAATCTAATTTTAGCAGAAAAGATACCAAGTACGAAAACAAACACGAAACATATACACTACTTGGTGAAAATGCTGAACTGTCACGAATACCAGAAGACTTAATAAACAAACTTATAGATAGCATTGCTGGTGAAGACAATCAGGGTAATATTGTACCTGATATAAATCTAAACAAGTATGAAATGTATGGTATAAAGATAAGACCAAGACAAACAATGTTCATGAAGGTAAATGAAGCCAGACGCACATTGAGAACTTTCTTAAACAGAGAAATTTCTAAGATAATATTAACTTCTGATGTTTACAAAGGGTGGGATAGTAATATTGCCACAAATAATTTGTACGAAATAGTTGATTGGGTAGAACAAGGATATATTAGTAGCGATGTAAAGGCAAGATTAAGTGTTAAATCTTTCAAAGATATGTTAGCACTGACAAATGTTGAGGACGGTGTATTTGTAAGATTAATTGATGAAAATAATCCAGATAGAATTTACGAGTATGACTCGGTTGCTAAAGAATATAATCTAGTAAAAGTTGTGAATGGTACACTCAGAATTAAGCCAGAGTTTTATACAAATAAACAAGATTCTATTTTAGCATTAGAAATAAGACAACTATTGCGAAATATAATTGATATTGTTTTCAAATTTGGAAACTTAACAAACAAAATGTATTTTGCTATGCTGAATTATATTCTTACTGAACAATATCAAACCGAATGGTTCTTTAAGTCATCGTACTTTAATATAAGACAAAGTGCTGATAATCTTGAACAGAAGATTAGTACTAAGATCGACCCATTTGGTGATATGAGCGATTATATTAAAACTGTAAAACCTTATACAAGTAAATTAAGAGATTTCAACGATAGAAAAACTCACACAGAAATTACAAAATCTTTTGCTAGTGATTTTGATAAGCCGCCATATCAGCCTAACTTATCAGTACAAGCAAGAATACTTGACCCAGGTGTCAGTGCCGATGCTAACATTTTAAGTAGTAATTCAGAATATACAAATTGGGCAAACACATATATTAGTGCTCCAAGCAAAGTAAGGACAATGACAGAAAAAATATTTATTGATAGGAATCAGTCTAATATCATGGCGTTAGGTAATGCTACAATTAGTAATACAATAGCAAACGCATATAGTCAGCCTACAAGTTTTACAGCAGAAAGTAGAATGAGTCAATTAATAAATGATCCAGCAAATGCTACACCAATAAATCACATAGAACGTTTATTTGTGTATCATCCTACAATCAAGGATCTTAACACTAAAATTGCTAACACCACGTTCTCAAATGATATTATTACAGGATTGAAAGCAACAAGGCTTACAACTTTAAGAATACTTGCTTACGCAAACTTCCAAGGCGAGGAGTTAGACGCAAATTTATTTAGTAAAGCATATTACGATGGCATTGGTAATGAAATATTAGCAACAGAATTTGGATATGATCAAACCTCATTTGATAGTGATAATTATGATAGCGATATTGTAGTAAATAACTATCTAGCAAACACTACACTTGATAGTGAACTTGTACGTGATTCAGTAACTTATGCTGGGTTTGATAGTAACACATTCTTTAAAGGATACGCAGGCCCAGACAGACCACCAGAGCATGTATTGTTACATGCCCTTGAAGGTGTACAGTTTAATGTACAATCTGGCTCGCAGAGTAGCGGTGCTAATGTATCATTTAAAATGTTCTTAGGACTAAATGGAGCAGTTGAATACACTAGAATAGCAACAGACTTTAGTACAACATTGTCCTCTGCTTTAAGTAAAACTTCTGATTCTATTACAGTTGCTGACAGTACAAAACTAACATCACCATACTCAGGAAGTAAGGAAAGTGTTATATATGTTGGCGACGAAAGAATTACATATGGTGCTATAGATGGTAATACACTTAAAGATATTACACGTGGTACATTAGGCACTAGTATAGAAGACCATGCTTCGGGTACTAAAGTAATAGATGCTAGTGAGCAAAACAGAATTGAGATTGGTTCACAGGAGTTTAGTACTACAAATAACGATCCTGAAATAGCATATTGGAACGATGCCAATGTAGCATTAGCAGATTCTAACACAACTATTGCTCAATTTTTGAGAGATAAGCCGGGTTCGTACTTTGATTAGAGTGGAGAAATAAACGGACTATTTTATAAAAGAGATAAATACCTATATGAACGATAAAGATAATAACATTGAAAAAGTAGAAAATTCAGAAAACGAAATGACGGATAGTATCGGTTTTGACGTTTCCGGACATATACTTATTAGAGATAAGGAAACCGGCGAGGAATTAGTAAACAAAAGAAATGCTATTCACTATGGTAACTTAGGTTACTTAATATCACAAGCACTGGGAAACCAAGATAATAAAATAATTCATTTTATGGCCTTTGGAAATGGTGCTACAAGTGTAGATAGTTCAGGAAAAGTTATCTACAAAAGTACAAACACTAGCGAAAGCAGAGAGACATCAGCATCACTATATAGAAAAACGTTTGCTAAAGTAGTAAGCAATACAGCACAAAATAGTGATCAAGCAAGTAATAAGTTGGAAGTTATAGAAGGTTCAGGTTTTACTGACATGAAAATTACATGTACATTAGGACTTAATGAACCTTCCGGTCAGCAATCATTTGATACATCTTCTAATAATGAGGGTGATTTTATATTTGACGAACTTGGACTTATATCGTATGTAGATGGTGCGAATGCCACTACTGCGAGTACTAGTGGTGACTTATTAACGCATGTTATATTTCACCCAGTACAAAAAAGTTTAAACAGAATAATAGAAGTCGTGTATACCTTGCGTATACAAATGACATAAAGAGGAAATAAAAGATGGCATATACAGTTTCAAATACAGATGCTACCAGAACAATTACGGTAGCCGATGGAACTCTTGATACTACAACATATTCTGTTACACTTATTGGTAAGAATGTTACAAACTACGGGGACGTATTTGTACAAAATTCTATAAGGCATTTAGAAAACTTTGCTAGTGCCACCGCACCTAGTGTAGCATCACCTTTAATAGGTCAAGTGTGGTATGATAAAACAGGCAAAGTTTTAAGAGTTTATAAATCAGATAGCGAAGGTTGGGTAAGGATTTCTCCTGTAGTATCAGAAACCGCACCTACTGACGGACTATCAGACGGAGTGATGTACTTTGATACATCAGATAATAAATTAAAAGTTTATAGTGGCGGAGCATTCCAAGAAGCAAGTTATTCAGGAACTGTCACAGATGAATATCAGTTAATCAGTGCTTTAGGTACGCCATCAGCCTATGGTACAAGAGGCAGAACTATATTCTTAAAAGATTCAGCAGGCGTGGGTAGAGCAGTCCATGCCTTGACTTATGTAAACAATTCAGAGACAGATGCTGAACATCCAGGTGGTGAAACCATTATGGCAATATTCAGTGATCATACTGAGTTTTTAGTTTCAGATGTTATATCACAAACAGATGAAGATACTGCTAACTTTAATTGGTACGATCAAATAGTTTCAACAGATGGTTTCAAAGGCAGTGACGGTACGTCAGGAAAAATTAAAAAAGGTTTCAATTTAAGAAACGAATATGCTAATACTTCAATAGCATTAGCAGATAGAGCCATTGAGGCAGATAGTGTTACAGGTAATTTAAAAATAGGTAGCACATATTATCCAATCAGTAGTATTGTTAGATCAAGTGCTGATATAGTTCCAGATCAAGGTGATAATTACGATCTTGGTTCTAGTACAAATAGATGGCAAGACTTACATGTAAATGGCATTGGTTATTTTGGGCAAAATGGAGGCACTAGTACAATTAGACCGGCTTCTGGTGCTCAACTAAGTGTTGGTACAAGTGGTAATAAAATTCATCAAATACATGCCACTACAGCAAACATCGATACAATCAACTCAGCAGATGTAAATATATCATCAGACTTAAATGTTACTGGTAACATTGTTGCTAATAGTGTTACAGCAGACATTAATTTTGATGACTTTACATCTACAAATGCTACAATATCAAATGTTATTACAGCAACAAATGGTATTAGCAGTTTAGGGTACTTAACTGTAAGCGGCTTTGCTAATGTTGGTTCAACATTGACAGTCACAGGCCAAACTAACTTGAATGGTAGTGTCAGAGTTGGTGATAGTGCGTCAGATGGTGTTGAATTTGTTGCTGATATTATCAGTGGCTTAAGACCAAATGCTGACAGTAGTTTTGATATTGGTGCTACAAACTTCAGATGGAGACAATTATTTGTTGATGATGCTATTGTAACAAGTGGAGCAAACATTGGTGCCTTATTTAGAATAGAAAGCACACAAGATGCTGATAGTGTAACTGATTACACTACTTCTTTTAGAACAGACGGCGGTGCTGTAATTACTAAAAAACTTTTTGTTGGATCAACTATAACAGGTGGTAGCAGTTTAGCAATCAATGGTTCAATTACAGGTGCTACAACTATTACAGCAAGTGGCGAAATTGAAGGTGGTTCACTAGACATAAATGGTACTGGTGATGTTTCAGGACAATTAAATGTTGGTAGTTTAGTATCAGGTGGAGCAATATCAGGTACCAGTTTAAATGTTGGCACAGGTTCTGTTACTGCTGGAGATGGTTCCTTCTCAGGAGGTGTAACTTTAGGTGACGGCACAGGCGATGAGATTACATTCAATGGCAGAGTTGCCTCTGATATAGTTCCTAGCACAAATAATACAAGAGACTTAGGTTCAAGCAGTTTAAAATGGAATGATGTATATGCTGAAACATTTAATGGAACAGCAACACAGGCTCAATATGCTGACTTGGCTGAGATATATTCCGCAGACTCAGATTATGAGGCAGGAACAGTTGTTAAAATAGGTGGTAGTGCTGAAGTTACGGAAACAAAAGAATTTAATGACCCAGCAGTATTTGGAGTAGTATCGACTAATCCAGCATACTTAATGAACAGTGAATCAGAAGGTGTTCCTGTAGCATTACAAGGTCGTGTACCATGTAAAGTTGAGGGCAGAGTCAAAAAAGGCGAAAGACTAGTAAGTGGCAGTAAGCCTGGTTTTGCTAAAGCATTAGGTAGTAATGATTATGATCCAAGATGTATCATTGGTAGATCTTTAGTAGATAAAGAAACATTCGAAGATCAACTCATCGAAATAATTATTGGCGTCAAATAATTACATAAATTTAAACAAATTGTCATAACTAGTATTATGAGAGATGATTTCTGGTTATTTTTTGATCAAGCATTAGATCACAATTGGTGTGATTACCTTATAGATTATGCTACAGAAAATTATACACCCAACGACGCAATAATTGGTTTTGAAAATGGCAAGCAAGACGACTCATATCGTAAAAGCGAAATAAGATGGCTCAATCCAAAAGTAGAAAAATTTCTAGTTGACGAAATTTGGTACTACGCAAATAAAGTTAATAGAGATTCGTTTGATCTAGATTTAAAATATATCAACGAAATACAATTTACAAAATATATCGGCGACCCAAATTCGCCTGGTAAGTATGATTGGCATCATGATGTAGACTGGGTAGAAAAAAGAGCATTCCACAGAAAGTTAAGTATAGTATTTCAATTAACAGATCCAGCCGAATACGAAGGTGGCCGATTCGAATTTGATCCTGTATTACCACAACTACCAGATGAAGCATTCAACAAAGGTTCGATTATTGTATTTCCAAGTTTTCATAGGCATAGAGTTACTCCGGTTACTAGCGGTGTAAGACATAGTTTAGTTACTTGGGTAGAAGGCCCACATTGGCGATGAAGCATTATTACATAAATTTAAAACACAGAGAAGATCGTAAGCAGAATACTGAAGATTTATTTTCTAAACTTGAAATAAAAGATTATGAAAGAATAGAAGCAGTAGACGGAAATCTTGTTGATTATCAAAAAGTTTTAGATAATAAAATGAAAGTCTGCGAAAGATGGTTAGACCCATTAGAAGATAGGCCTTTAACACCAGGTGAAGTTGGTTGTACTCTCAGTCACATAATGGCGTGGAGCAAAATTGTAACAAGCGGTGAGCCAGGTGTAATCATGGAAGATGATCTTAATCATACTTCTAACACATATAACATAGCACAAATAAAAGAACGATTAGATGATTTTGATTTAATATATTTGTCTAAATATAATATGGATAAGAATCAGCAAAGTTTTGATGATGTTTTTGAAATACCAGGATATTGCTATTGGACATCGGCTTATGCCTTAAGTGTTGAAGGAGCAGGCAAATTACTTAATAAAGTTGCTGTACAAAATATTATTCCAGCAGACGAATATTTACCTATGATGCTAGGCACAAGTCCATTAGCAGACAAGTATCTAGAGTTTGCTGACATTCCAAAACTTAAAGGATTAGCATACAAAGTAAATGTATTTACTCAACATCCAAGAGAATCTAATATAGGTAAAACAGATACTGAGAATAGAGTAAGATTTAAAGAATGGAAAGACTTTAAATTATTCACAGTAGCAACCGAAAGTAAAAAAGCAGAGCAATTAATTGAAAGTTGTAAACGACATGACTTAAATTTAGAAATGTTAGGTGTTGGCGAGAAATGGCAAGGTGGTGTAATGGCAGACGGCCCAGGAGGCGGTCATAAAGTACATTACCTTAGAAGTAGATTGCGTAATGTTGACAATCATGATATAGTAATGTTTGTAGATGGATACGATGTAATTATTAATGACTCACAAGAAGAATTAATAAACAGATTCAAGCAGTTTGGAGCAGATGTTGTATTTGGAGCAGAGCCTTTATTATGGCCTGATACAAGTATAGAAAATCAGTTTCCAAAAGTTCATACAAGGAATAGATTCTTAAATAGCGGTATGTTTATTGGAAGAGCAAAAGTTTTAAAAGAGATGTTGCGTACAGACATAAACAAAGCAGATGATGATCAATTATATTACCAAAATTTGTTTCTTAGCGGCAAATGGAATATAAAATTAGATGTAGAAAATTATTTATTTCAATGTGTCAGTGCCACAGCAAATTCTTTAAGTGTTAGCGAAAATAATCAAATATATAATGCTGAAACTGGATGCTACAGTTGTGTATTACACGGTAACGGCAGTGAGGAAGATAAAAAAGCATATCAAAAACTTGTAAATCAAGTTTTGAACAAAGGTGCGGTCATTCCTATTAACATAGCAAAGTATAATAAAATTTGGACTGTGTGTGACGATATATTAGCATTTGAATATATGACACCACAAATGTGTGCTGATTTAATAGGAGCATGTGATGACCGCGGCGGATGGGAACCAAAACCCGATGATGCATATCCGGCACAAGAAATTAGGATTAATTCTTTGTGTCCTAATTTATATAAACATCTAGAAACGCATTTAACTAAAAAGATTTGGCCGCAACTAGAAGCATATTGGCCACCAATGAGCATGTATGGCATTAGAGATTTTTTTGCTATGCGATATAGTCTTGATACACAGACAGAATTAGCATTACACAATGACGCAAGTATGGTAAGTGGTAGTGTTAAATTAAATGAAAACTATCAAGGTGCTGAATTAACTTTTCCAAGACAGCATTATACAAATCGACATGTGCCTGTAGGCGTTATGCTTATGTGGCCGGGTCAAGTAACACACCCACATGTCTGCGAACCTCTAGAGGAAGGTATTAAATACAGTTTAACACTATGGACAAAAAGGTTTACTCAGGACACATAATCCACATTATTTGATAAATACTTACGAAGAGTAACACAAGATTGTGTTAATATAGTAGGAGATTTGATATGGCTTTATCAACAATGACAAATAGATCCCCAGGAGATTCTATTACTGCGGCGGACTGGGACGTTGTTAGAAATAATATTCTTTTAATTACTGGCACACCGGCAGGCGGCTCTACAGAAGGTTGGGGGCAAAGTTGGTCAGTTTTTAACCCATCCGTAGGAGCAACTATAACAGACACAAATACTAACGATATAATTAATGCCGCTCAGGATATAGCAGTATATACAGGCGCATCAAACACAATTTCAGATGTAAGTGACGGAGCAACTATTCAAGAAACAGATTTAAATAACGTTCAAGGTACTGTTACTAACGGATACAACGGTAGACTTACTGCTGATAATTCTTACTTATCTACAGAAAGTAAAGATACAAGTACAAGAACAACGGCATGGAGTACAAGTGTAACACATGATGTTACAATCACTTTTTCATCACAAGCACATAGAGAAGCATTTTTTAATGCTGGTGGAAAAATAAATTTTAATGCGTCAAGAAGTGGCGGGTCAAGTTCAAACCAGAACACAGACTGGACTAACATGTTAAGTGCCGCAGGTACAGTACAAATGAATCATACTCAAACTACAGCAAGTTCAGGAACAACATCGAGTATTGGTAATTATGATTTAACAACAAGTTATCAAACAATATATGAAAAAGCAGGTTCTGGTGCTTACTCAACTAACTTTTGGCGAATACAAGGACAAGCAACTAACTCGACTACATTAAGATTTCTACTTACATTTGGTGACTCACATACAGGTAGAGGATACTTTGATAGTGTCGACGGAACGTTAGAAAGTGTTGTTGGTCAAGACAGACCTAATAGCGGTACATTGCCTAATGGTTTTGATGTTGTAGTAGCAACCCCAACTTATACAACAAATTCAGACTTATAATATATCTGAAATAGTTATAAATCAGGTTTATAACGCATAAATAGTATTATAAACTACACACAGGACTTACATGAGCGAAAGACTTACCAAAGCATTAGAGTTTGCTAACTACAGACTAACATTAAACAATCAAATAGTTGCTTTACGATCTAAAGTACAGACCAAATTAATTCACAGTATTAATGGTGGTACTTTTACAATCTCTAGAGAATTGATCACATTCGTAGATTCATTAATAAGACAAGATTATACTGAGGAAGTTGTTTTAATTGACAACTTCCAAAACCCTATTATGATTGAAGATCTAAAAAGTTTTTTAGAAGATATAACTAGTAAATATTTTGAAGTCACCAATGATTATCATTCCGAATTCGTTAAGTTGAGAAAGGCTCGAAAAGTCCACAAACTTTTGGACATAGAGCAGGATGACTAACGGATTACTATTTTTTGCTCATAACAATCCCGAAATAGATTATTTAAAACTTGCCTGCGTGTCAAGTTCAATGGCTAGATATAATCTGGGCATGGAAAACATTACAGTTATCACTGACTCAAATTCTTATGAATATTCTTCTAAAAATCTAGATGTAGAAAAATATATTCCGAATTTAATCTTAACAGACAAAGACCAGGAATTCAAAACAAGAAATTATAGAAACTATCGCGATACAAATCACACAGTCAAAAGTTTATCTTTTTATAATGCTAATAGATGTGACTCATTTGATATTTCCCCTTATGATGAAACAATAGTATTAGATGTTGATTATATGATATTAAGTGATAGTTTAAATAATTGCTGGGGTCATAAAAACGAATTAATGTTACATCATGATGTAAAAGATATACAGTCAAAAAGAGAAGACTCTTGGCGTAGAGTCGACGATGTAGGTATTACAATGTATTGGGCAACAGTATGTTATTTTCAGCGAACAGCATATACACAAAGTTTTTTTGATGTAGTAAAACATGTAAAAGAAAATTGGCCATTCTATAAAGAACTTTATGGCTTGCCTGGAACATTATATAGAAACGATTACAGTTTTAGTGTTGCCGCACATGTAATGAATGGTTTTCAAAGTGAAGCACAGGAACAGTTGCCGATTGAAAAAATGTATAAAACATTTGATTGGGACGATATACATGAGATAAATGATGTAAACGATATTACATTATTTGTAGAAAAGGCAAGAACAAATGCTGATTTTCATTTATGTAGATGGAAAGATGTAGACTTACACATAATGAACAAGTGGGCATTACAAAGACATGCCGATACATTATTGGAGATGTATTATGAGTAGAGGTTATATTGTAATAGCACAAAATTCAGGCGAAACAGATTATTTAAGAATGGCGTATGCTTTAGCATTAAGTTTAAAAGCAACACAAAGTACTGTAAGCAATTTAACAGTATGTGTTGATAAAGATACTAAAGTGCCTTCAAAGTATGCCAAAGTATTTGATCATATTGTTGAAATACCATGGAACGATGATGCCGAATCATCTGATTGGAAAATTGATAATAAGTGGAAATATTATTACATGTCTCCTTATGATGAAACTGTAATATTAGATACTGACATGGTATTTCCAGGAGATATAAGTCATTGGTGGGATATATTAAGTCAAAAAGATATATGGGCATGTACAAATGTTAAAACGTTTAGAGGAGAAAATGCTGTTGACCATAACATGTATTACAGAGAATATTTTATAAAAAATGATTTACCAAATGTTTATACAGCATTTTTCTATTTCAAAAAATCAGAACTAGCAACAGAGTTTTTTAAACTAGTAGAAATAATATTTCAAAATTGGCAAAGATTTTTCTTTAAGTACATGCCTAATGGCAAACCAGAAAGATTAAGTGCTGATGTTGTATATGCTCTAGCAATACAACTTTTAGGAATAGAACAAGAAACTACGGTGGATCAACTTACAGAAGTTCCAACTTTTACACATATGAAAAGTTTTATACAGGATGTTCCTAGTGGTTCATTCTTAGATGAAAAATGGACATTAAGTTTGCCTACATATTTTAATGACATAAAGACATTTAAAGTTGGAAATTTTCAACAACAATATCCTTTTCATTACGTTGATAAAAATTGGCTTACTGATGATATAATAAAGAGTTTAGAAAATGAAATTACATGAGTTAGAAGAGGCCCGTAAAGCACAATTACAAAGTGATAGACACTTTTATTTTAATGATAATGGTATAATAAAATATTATGGAAGAGCAGAAACTGACGAATACATAGATTGTCATCATGCTCAACTCACATACGAACAATGTAAAATTATTGAAGAGGGCGATAAGTCAGTAAATGATTTTATAATATTAATGGACCCGGCAAACGAAGGAGTGTTTACATTAGTAAATAAGCAGATTGAATTAGAAAGTTTTAAGTCGGCAACAAAAATGTTGTCACTTATTAGAAAAAAAGAAAAACTATCATCTTCTTACGATGTAAAGATCGAGTATGAACCCTTACAAAAAAAGGAAAATTTAGTTGTGGAAGTTAACGATAAGTTAAGAAACAATATAGTAAAAAATATAGATGTACAAGATTTTACTTTTAAGGGTGCTAACTTTTTTAATTTGTATTTTACAACAAAAAATGATCCACACTTTATGTTTGAAACAATAAAAGTAGACCTAGCAGAATTATTTAGAAATAAAAAAATTGTGTTTAATATAAATGATAATTTATCTGATTGTGACTTATATACAAAGAAAATATTTGATAAGTATGTGTATAGAGTAAAAACATGACATGGAATAATGATAGCAATTGGCAAAAAAATTCAGACGAGTGGGTAAAAGCAGTCGAAGAATCACGCAAACTTAAAGAAGCAAAACGAAATGCGGTATGTGACCATGATGACTTTGGCTGGTGTGAATTGTGCTTGACAACAATTGATGGAGAAAAATTAGAACCAGTATGAAAATAGATGTAACAGAATTAGATATATTTTACATTAGTTATGACGAGCCTAATTGCGAAGAAAATTGGGCAGACTTATTGAATAAAGTGCCATGGGCAAAAAGAGTACATGGTGTAAAAGGATTTGATGCCGCTCACAAAGCCTGTGCTGAGCAAAGTGAAACAGATAGATTTATAACTGTAGATGGCGATAATATAGTCATGGATGAGTTTTTTAACCAGCAACTAGAGTTCCCGGAAAAAGATCATGACGGCAATGATATATCAGAAAGTATATTTAGTTGGAATGCTAAGAACTTATTAAATGGTTTAGTGTATGGCAACGGTGGACTTAAATGCTGGCCTAAAGAATACACACTAGGTATCAACACACATGAAGCCGCAACAGACGGTGAGGGTATGGAATTTTGTTGGAAACTTAATTACATACAAATGAATGACATTTTTAGTGAAGTACATCAGACTGCTAGTCCTTTTCAAGCATTCAGAGCCGGATTCAGAGAAGGCGTAAAGTTAAGTTTGGATCAAGGTGCTCGAGTAAAAGCAAATAACTTTAAAGATAAAATATGGTATGGTAATTTCAACAGATTAAACGTTTGGTGTAACATTGGAACCGACGTCGAAAATGGGTGGTGGGCATTATACGGATCAAGATTAGGTTGCGAAAAAACTGTACTAAGTGACTGGAACACTAATCAAATATCAGATTACGACTGGTTTAAAGAATTCTTTGAAAAAGAAAGAAGTTCAATTGACGATCAAGATCATTTACAAAGTAAAACTATTGCTATTGGTGATAGGCTAAATGATGAAATACAAGGCATGATGCTATTTGATCCCAATGATCAAATGAGCAAATTTTTTAAAGCAACATTTGTAAATCCTAAAAGATGGGGAGCAATGGTTACTGAAAGACAAATACAAGATTTGTTAGAGAAGGGCCTTATTGGACAATGAAAGAATTAGCATGGGTATTCGGAAAGTCGTCTGACTTTTCACAAAAAATTATCAGCAAGTTTGAAAATAAAGATATCAGTGTATATAGTTTTGGCAGGGAAAATATAGATTACAATAACTTTAATAATTTTTTAATGATGAAAGTCTTGCCAGACTATATTGTTTTAAATGCTAATATTGAAGAACAAATAGCAATACAGATAGATAAAAACAATTTTTCTAATATACAATTAAATCAAACTCAGGAAATGTTTAATGCCTACAATCCAATTTTCTTATTTTTTGTTAAACTATTTCGGTGGTTAGAGAGTCAAGGTAAGTCTGTAAGTATTTGTGCCATTAGTAGTTCAATAACAGCATGGCCATATAAAGAAAATAAATATCTTATGTATGCTGTACTAAGAAGTATGCTACAGCAAGTGGTGTTTAGTGCGTCTAGCAACGTCTGTAACGCATTTTGTGTAAGTCCTAGCGGTATTGGCTCTACTAATATCAACGAATACGCAGAACGTATTGTAGAATTAAGTTTACAAAGAACAGACTTAAAGTTAATAGATTTATCCATGGATCAGGATATTCTAAATATAAAAAATTTTAAAAATGAGTAATTACGATCAGGCCGCTGATAAGGCCAACGAGCAACTGGACAAGATAAGTCCTACGATGTGCTATGCCAAATGGGCACAGGTATCTATGCATTTACACAATGGTATGACACACAGTTGCTATCATCCACCTACTCATAAAATACCATTAGAAGAATTAGAAAAAAATCCTTCTGCCCTACACAATACTCCTGAGAAAAAAGAGCAACGTAAACTTATGCTGGAAGGTAAAAGACCTGAAGGTTGTAGTTACTGCTGGCGTATAGAAGATGTAGGTGGTAGAAGTGATAGAGTTTATAGGAGTGGCGAGTACTGGGCACAAAATGCCAGGGAAGATATAGCAAGTGCTGGAGCAGATGGCAACATCAATCCACGTTATGTTGAAGTTAATTTCAACCAAGCATGTAATTTCAAGTGTAGTTACTGCTCGCCTCACCTATCTAATAGTTGGGAAAAAGAAATAAAAGAATATGGTCCTTATAACATAGTTGATGGTGAACACAATAATTTAAAGAGTTTAAAAAATTCTGGACTAATGCCTATGAAAATAGCACAGGCAGAAAATCCATACGTTACAGCATTTTGGAAATGGTGGCCCGAAATGTATAAATCATTAGAAGTGTTTCGTATGACAGGAGGTGAGCCATTAATGGATAGTAATACTTTTAAAGTATTAGATTATGTATATAAAAATCCAAATGCTTGGCTAGAAATGAGTGTAACATCAAATATGTGTCCACCTAAGCCGATATTGATGGATAAATTCATTGAATCGCTACAAAAATTAGAAGAAATACAAATATGGGAAGACCCAGAAAAGTTTAATCCAAACTCAGGGAACCACTGGTATGTAGCACCAGCATGTAAGAACTTTGCTGTATTTGTAAGTGTCGACGGCTTTGGTTCACAAGCAGAGTATATGCGTAATGGTATGGACTTTGATATGTTACAAAAAAATGTACAACGTATTTTAAAAGAAACAGACAATACTACAATTACATTTATTAATACTTTTAATGTACTATCATTAACATCGTTACGCGATTATTTACAATGGATATTAGAATTAAGAGATCAATATGCCAAAGATGTTCAAGGTGTTAAATACAAGCCTGTGCCAGATAGGAATGGATTTAAACACCCAGACTTTGAAGTTAGACCTAAACAAAGGATATGGTTTGACATACCTTTGCTAAGAGCACCGCTTTGGCAATGTATTCAAGTATTGCCTCAACAATACGAAGATTATTTGGAGGAAGCCGTTGCGTTTATGGAGATAAATGAAGCAGATGAAGTAAATATAGACTATAGAGGCTTTAAAGATTTTGAAATTGATAAAGTAAGAAGGAACCTTGCTTGGATGAAAGAAGGTAGAAAAATGTCACAACAAGATCTTAATAAAGCAAGGGCAAATTTTTTCAAGTTTTTTACTCAGCACGACAATAGGAGAGACACAGATTTTCTTAAAACTTATCCTGAGATGGAAGACTGGTGGAATATATGTATGGAGGCAGACGCATTACAATGAGGGAAATATTCGCAAAATCAATGACAAAGTTTTTTCGTTTTATAGCGGATACATTCTTTGCTAAAAGATATGGTCATAGAGCAGTAGTTTTAGAAACTATTGCTGGTGTACCCGGTATGGTGGCAGGTATGTGGATACACTTAAAAAGTTTACGAAAAATGAAAACAGGATACGGTCCTGTAATAAGAGAATTATTAGCAGAAGCAGAAAATGAAAGAATGCACTTAATGTTTTTTATAGAAATAGCAAATCCAAATGTGTTTGAACGATGGCTCATACTATTTGCTCAAGGTATATTTTGGAATTTTTATTTTGTACTTTATGTATTTTTTCCAAAAACTGCTCATAAGATGATTGCTTACTTCGAAGAAGAAGCAGTTAAGAGTTATACTGAATATTTAAAACTAGTAGAGGAAGGAGTAATAGAAAATGTTCCTGCGCCTAAACTAGCAATAGAATATTATAAAATGAAAAAGAATGCTAAATTATCTGACTTGATAAAACATGTTAGGGCAGATGAAGAGCATCATAGTAAAGTAAATCACAAATATGCCGAGGGCATGTTTGAATAGGAGATTTTAATGCCAAGAAAAAATGGCGAAACAGATAACGAATACAGAAGTAGAGTTATTGATCCTATATCAGATTCATTCTGTGCGGCCAAGTGGCTGAACGCAACTATATGGTTAGGCCATGGAGGCACAGCAAGTTGTCACCACCCCCCAGCACATAATATAGACAAGGAAGAAATAAAAACTAATCCAAGTGCTATTCATAATACAAGACACAAAAAGAAAATGCGTCAAATGATGTTAGACGGTACAAGACCTAAAGAATGCGAGTATTGTTGGAAAATTGAGGACATGGAAAAAGACTCAGACGGCAATAGACCAGTTAGCGATAGAACATTCAAAACCGTAATTTACTCAGACGAAGATATAGAACGTATTGCTACAATGGATACTACAGATGATGTTAATTTGAAAACATTAGAAATTGCGTTCGATAGGACTTGCCAATTTGCTTGTAGTTACTGTAATCCAGCATTTAGTACAACTTGGGTAAAAGATATTAGAAACAATGGCGGGGACGAAAATATTAAAAGTGATGCTAGAGGACACTTTATAGACGATGCCCCATACGCCGATCCATTTAATAAGGACGACGAAAATCCGTATGTAAAAGCATTTTGGGAATGGTGGCCTGAACTAAGTTTAGAATTAGAAGAATTAAGAATCACTGGCGGCGAGCCAACAATGAGTAATAGTGTTTGGGGACTATTTAATTGGTTTAAAGAAAACAGCGAAACTCACCCAAATGCTAAAAATATGAGATTTGCTATTAATAGTAATTTAGGTTCCAAACCTAAACTTATACAAAAACTCGCAGAAGCAACTCAACATGTAAATAAATTTCATTTATATAGCAGTGGCGAAGCAGTAGGCTTACAAGGAGAATATATTCGTGATGGGTTGGATTGGAATCAATGGAAACAAAACTGTGTAATTCTATTACGTGAAGGTAACATAGCCGGATTTCATATGATGATGACTGTAAATGCTCTTTGTTTAGATACAATTACACAATTTTTAGATTTCTTACTATCACTAAAAAGAGAATTCGGAGCACCTAATCCTAGATTTAGTGTGAACATATTACGTTTTCCTAGTTTTCAGAGTCCATTAACGTTACCAGATCATTTAAGAACAATGTACCACAACGAACTAAAAACATGGCTAAACGGTGTTAGGGAAAGAAACGAAATGGATTATCGCGGAGAACCTTTAGTCGCACCATGGGAACAAGAACAAGTTACTAGACTAATAGAATACTTAGACGTTGTTAAGACTCCGCACAGAAATACAGCAGATAGAAAATTATTAGAACACGACTTTAGAGTTTTTTATGAACAATATGATAAAAGACGTGGCTTGGATTTTAGGAAAGCATTTCCAAGATTAGTAGAATGGTATGATAGTTTAGAGTTTGAACCTCTAACAAGTCCAGAAACTGATATTCAACAACCAAAAGGTGTGCGTGAGGTAGAAGTGTATGCTCATAGAGAGGTCGACGAAGATGGTGTAGTAGAAGTTAAAGAAGTTAGAAACAGAACAAATTCAGCGGGGGAAGTTGTACATGGTACACCTTCTAAAGCACTTAAAGGTAGAAAGACAGGCGAAAGCCAAGATGACTACGATGATGAAAAATATGCTGACGAACCTGATTTTAAAGTAAGGCCAGGTAGTAGTATAGGATGGGATCCAGAAGCCGACGGACTCGGCGGACAATAGAGCAGGAATATGAGTAAAATAAAACCAATATGGGAACACGGTTCCGTAAGTCCAGACTCACCTAATAAAGTGTTTTGTACTGCCCCATGGACACATACTTATATTAGTCCACAGTCAGAAAGACGTATGTGTTGTGCCAGCAGGGAAGAACATCAATTTCAAAAACAATATATAGATGCTAGTAATGATGAGAAGTATGGTGAAGTAAAAGAGTCTGGTACTATTGATGATTACAAGCCTGTAAGTTTAAAAGATCATTGGAACTCTCCTTATATGATGGATATAAGAAAGAAATTAATGGCAGGGGAAAGAATACCACAATGCGATGTATGTAATGATAGTATTTTAAGTAACAGTACATATCGTCAATGGTTTACAGGACACTTATTTAATAACAAAATAGATCAATGTTTTGAGGAGACAGACGAAAATGGATATACTACAATGGAACCTATCTCTTTTGATTATAGGTATAGTAATTTATGCAATTTTAAATGCCGTATGTGCGGCGAACAACTCAGTAGCAGTTGGGAAACGGAAAAAAGGAAACACGACCTTTGGACACCTGAGAGCCAGCCGTTCATGGTTCCTGAGAACAAGAAGATTATCGAGAAGTTCCAAAAGGAAGTAGTTGAAGAAGAGTTTTGGCAATACATCAAATCTGGTACTGTTGAAGAGTTATATTGGGTAGGCGGCGAGCCACTTATGTATGATATACATTGGAAGTCAATGGATAGACTACAAGCAGATAATAATTTACACAAAGTTCATTTAAGATATAACAGTAACCTAAGTAGAGTAAGATATAAAGACTACTACTTATACGATTGGTTACCACAAGCAAAAGACTGGACAATGTGTGCTAGTATTGATGGCACAGGGCCAATAGGAGAATTTATTCGTACAGGACTAAAATGGAACGAGTGGGATCGGAACTTTAGAGAAGGTGTAGCATTACCAGGCGGTCATGATAAAATGATTATGGACTTAACTATTACTGGTCCTGGTATGTTTGATATCAAAAACTTTTTAGATTATGCTCTAGAACTTGATGTTAAGATAGAAACAAAACGCATGTTTGCGTTTCATCCTGACATTGTATTGTCACCCATGGCATGGCCAAGACATATATTAGACGAAATTATTCATGATATATTAGATTATGCTAGACCATTAGTAACAGATAAACAACAAACTTTAATTAGAGAACTCGAAGGTATGCTTACAGCACCAACATTTCAAGAACAGTTTCCTGATACAGCAGAAGATCAATTTTTTAATGGTAGAAGATATCAACAGATACTTCATCACATAAGAAAAGATGGTAAGGACGGTAGACTTACTCTAGGCGATATCTACGGTCAGCACCCTGAACTTTGGATGTGGTTTAGTAGACCCGATCGTAAACACAATCAAAGATAATTATCCAAAAGTAGCAAATAATAAACAAACTATAATTAAGCCTGTCCAAAAATTTAAACCAAATATCGCTAGTAAAACTATTACCCAAATTAGAGCATTAAAGTTTACAATGAACGAAAAGATTGCTGAAAGAATTGCTCCCATTACATACTCCAGTAAGTTTCGGTAGCAGGATCAGTACAAGTACCAATACTGTTAATACCAATAGTGTAAGTTCTAGTTTCGCCAGTACCAGGAAAACTTTTAGTCCTAGTAATTTGTGGCTCAACATAGTCTACCAATGCTGTAACTTTAAAGTTGTCAGCATCAAAAACATCAGCATGTTTTTTAGCATATCTAGTTTTAGCCGCCTTAGCCGCCGCCTGAGTTGAAAATTCAGACTTGATGTAAAAACTCTTAGCACCAAAGTATGAACCGTCTTTTTTATTTTCTAGTATAAACATATTGCCTCCTACTGCTTTTTTGTTTATGTATATATTATAGCAATTTTAGGGGGCAAGGTCAACCTTTTTACACTAATAAATTAAATTTCTTAGTTCTCTATCCATAGTAGATCGCTCTACACATACACATTCCATATTTTGAGGGTGTCTTCCTTCACAAAATTGTATGTAATCTTTCGTACATTTTGGTTGAACTTTTGGGTATGGCTTGTTTATTTCCTGAGTACTACAACCTGTGGCAAGAAGAACTATAAAAATAAGTTTATGCATTCTCGTCTTCCCCGTATCTTCCTCTTGTTTCATTACCGTCATAATTAAGTTCAGTCATTGCTTTTTGCTTCATCTTTTGATCCCAATGAGTATCTAATAATTCGCGATACTTTTTCTTGTACTCGTTATTATCTACTTCGTCCCTGTACTTCCTTTTGTATAATTCTACTTCTTCCATAAGAGTGGCAATTTGCTTTTGTGCCACAGCAAGTTCCACTTTGAGTTGTTCCACGTTACTGTGATTCATTAATTTTTTCCTTATTGTTGTTTACTTGTATCCTATCTGCATATATCTAGTATAAGCAGGAGTAATAAGTTCTCCAATATATAGAGTATTGGACAATGGATATTTATTACTCATATCGTCAATGGTGTGGCAAATATTGATGTGTCCTTCGAATTCAGGACTATTATTAGTCTGCATGATAACTAGTTGATCTTTTTCTGCTGTATCAAACCAATCTGTATTCATGTGTTCGCAACTGGTATTAATTATCCAATTAGGTTTGACATTTATAAGTTCGCCATCAGTGGTAAAAGTCATTTCATTTAAGTCTAAAGATGTGACATCAGCCACTACTCCTTTATACTGCCAATTGTTCTGTACATAATTTCTATTTAACTTTTCTGATTTTTCTATTGAGTCGGCATCCATATCAATACCATACACACGTTCTATATCGTTAAATGTTCTCAATAGGGGATCTACTAATCCACCTACCCAACAACCTAAAATTACCACTGTGTTTTTATTAGGTTGATGTCGCCAATTTATTTTATGTAGTTTTTCTAATAACCAACTTTTACTAGCAAACTGTCCACTACTAAATGCGTGTTTAGGATAGTAATTACCATGCTGAACAACATGCTCAAAATAACTTACAGGTATTTTCAAAAACCCGTTATCGTTATATTGTTGAACTTCCTTCCAACTATTTAGTTTTATTGTATCTGTTTCTGAGCCAGTCATAATCGTTTATATTATTTAATTCTGTAAGATTGTTCTTGTTCTCTAAAGCGAATGCTTTGCCTTCTTTAGCACCTCTCACAGCATAATCTCGGTAATCGCATTCTGCTAATGGATTAAGCCAACTGTTTAGTCTAGCATCACTCTCCACATCGTCACTCAATGTTAGTTTTACGCATTCTCTAAAAGCACTTCGCCATGTACTATAACCATCTGTATTGAATCTAGTAGTACAACTAATTTCAGGCATTGCTTTAAAACGATTGCTAAGTCCTGTAGTAAAGTCTAATCCCCAACTTGTAGCATCTAATATTTGCTGTCTGTTAAACAGTTTTACACCACCATATCCGTATTCTTCACCTGTTACAGGGTTTTTACTTGCCCAAACATGTACAACTTCTTCATCATAAACGTCAGGTATATAACTAAAGTCAAAGTCTTCAAATATATCAGCATCAGCATCAACTACCCAAAATAAATCGCTTTTTACTCTATTTGCCGCCTCTTTGTGTGCGTTAAATATGCCTTTAATGTCTTTGGCCCAGATAGCATTAAACCGTGCTGTAAGACGCT
>MDTD01014342.1_pt1 | contig 27020 bp, 38 predicted proteins | sample 811221 | NCBI WGS metagenome assembly MDTD01 (sample SAMN05326646, study PRJNA326480) | marine metagenome | isolation source: seawater | place: Pacific Ocean: South West | collected 2011 | reverse complement strand
TCATCAACTTGTTGTTTTAAAAACATCACCTAATGCTCGACTTAAACATTTAATGAATGCAGCACATGATCATGGGATTTCGATCACACACACGTTACCTAACGCTTATCAACACCAACTCCATACCGCCCAACATCAAGGTATTGTTGCTTTACATGCCCCCATTCAAAAGATCACATCTGATCTAAAATCTTGGCTACAACAAGCGAAACCTTCTCCTTTAAAAATTTTAATACTCGATGCCGTTCAAGATCCTAGAAATTTAGGCGCTTGCATTAGAACTGCATGTGCCGCAAACTGGGATGCAATCATTTTACCTAAACACCGTAGTACTCCCATTACAGAAACCGTTATTAAAGTCGCGTGTGGCGCTTGCGCAATCACCCCTATCTTTCAGGTGAACAATGTCTCACAAACCATTGATCTTTTAAAGCAACACAACATATGGTGCTGGGGCTTTTCAGAACATGGACAACAATCACTCTATGACACCTCTTTCATCGGTAGTATTGCTTTTGTTTTTGGCAATGAAGCTACAGGATTGCGCCCCTTAACTCAAAAACGCTGTGATGCTGTGCTACGCATCCCAACAGCTCAAACTTTTGGTAGCTTAAATTTATCAGTCAGTGTAGGGATTGCTTTATTTGAAGCCAATCGTCAATATGTACTTTTAAATAGTTGACTCTCTAATGATCTTGGCTATGATCATTAGAGCATTCAATAGGATCACACATGTCTTTGATTGACCGACTGATCGTCACCAGCTTATGTCTTGTCTTATTCACGCATTGTCATGCTCCACAGGATGGCCCACCTTCTAGATTTTTTGATGCTTCTCAGTTAGATGAGCCGATCCCTCACCATGAACCTTTAAGCGCGTATGGTAATCCTGAAAGCTATCACGTGATGGGGCAAACCTACCATGTACAAAAAAATAACTTTCCTAAGACCCAAAAAGGCGTTGCTTCATGGTATGGCACTAAATTCCATGGCCACTTGACTTCAAATCATGAGCGCTACAATATGAATGCGCTGACTGCAGCGCATAAAACCCTGCCCCTACCCACCTATGTTCGCGTCACCCGCCAAGATACAGGTCAATCCATTATTGTTAGAGTCAATGACCGTGGACCCTTTGTATCGAATCGCATCATCGATTTATCTTATGCGGCGGCTCAGAAACTCGATATGCTCAAATATGGCACCGCACCTGTTCAACTCACTGTTCTCGCGGCCCCTACACAAACCACTCAATGGATTCAAACCGGAGCTTTTTCAAACGCAACCTTGGCACAACATTTTAAACAACACTTAGCTAAAGCATTAAACACCTCGATCAGTATTCAGCATGATGCCACATTATACCGTGTGCGCTTAGGACCTTATACAAACCGCCAAGCGGCCCAAGCTGTGATACAATCTTTAGAGGCAAGGTCAATTAAATGGCATTGGACCACAACATAAATTGACAACACCTCTAAATCCCCATTAAAATCAATTTTTTATTTTATAAGGGTTATCATCTATGATCCAAAGATTCATTCGAACGCTCTTTCTCCTAACCCTCATGTCGCCTATCATGCTGATTCAAGCTGAACCGAGCAATTTACAACCTCTTGTGGCAACAGCGCCTCAACTACCGGTACGCGCTTATCTTTTAATGGATGCTGATACTGGAGATATTCTGGCTTCAAAAGCGGCTGATCATTCAGTTGAACCTGCCAGTTTAACAAAGTTAATGAGTTTATATGTCATTTCAAATGCTTTGCACCACGGCTTGGTTCACTTAGATGATCCCGTTTGGGTCAGCCGTCATGCTTGGCAAGAAGAAGGCTCACGCATGTTTATTCGAGCTGGAGAAAAAATTCCTTTAAAAACCCTCATCCAAGGGGTGATTGTTGCTTCTGGAAATGATGCCACCATGGCACTGGCTGAACATATTGCAGGTTCAGAAACAGGTTTTGTAAGCTTGATGAATCAAGCCGCCACTCAACTTAAACTCCACCAAACGCATTTCACTAATCCTACGGGCATGCCCAATCAAAAACATCACTCTTCAGCTCGAGACCTAGCTTACATTGCTCGTCAATTAATTCAGAACTTTCCAGAGCACTATCACTGGTACCAACAAAAATGGTTTCGATACAATAAAATAAGACAACCCAACCGCAATCGATTATTATGGTTGGATCCTTCTGTAGATGGTTTAAAAACTGGACACACCTCAAGCGCAGGATACTGTCTCGTAGCCTCGGCAAAACGTGAGCACATGCGGTTGATTGCGGTCGTTTTAGGAGCAGAATCTGATACAGCACGTAACACAGCTGCTCAGCAATTACTAAACTATGGGTTTCGTTTTTTTGAAACAGTGCCTTTATTAGATAAAGCGCAACATATTACAACATTACCCGTACGAAAAGGATCTAAAACACAAGCTTTAATTGGCCCCTCAAAAAATGTCAAAGTCACGATTCCACGTGGATCAAAAGCTCAGATCAAACTTGAACCCCATCACCCACACACCTTAACAGCACCTTTTCAAACCGGTCACGCGGTTGGGAGCTTATGGGTCAAACTCAATGACACTATACTCACCAAAACACCTTTAGTGGCATTGTCTTCTGTTTCAACCGGTAGCCGTCTACACAACTTTATCGACACCCTTAAAGCTTGGGCTGATGACTAAATATGAAAGACACTCAATTTTATTTTAATGGCCAATTCTTACCTGCCACCACGGCATGTATCTCACCCTTTGACCGTGGATTCTTGTTTGGAGATGCGGTCTATGAAGTGATCCCAGTATACGAGCAACAAGCTTTTAAGTTGAAAGAGCACTTCGAACGCTTTAAACAAAGTTTATCGAAAATCAATCTCACCCTTCCACTGACCTTTGACAACATGCTTCAGATTACTCAACAATTGATTCATCAGCCTCATTCTTTTGAAGCTATTAGTATTTATTGGCATATTTCGCGGGGTTCTAATTTTAAACGCACCCATGCCCCTTCACATGAAATGTCACCCACCTGCTTTGCATGCATTCAGCCTAGAATACCTCACACCCTTGAAAGCTATCAAAAAGGCTTCAAAGCAATCTTGCATGCCGATATTCGATGGGCACTGAATGAGATTAAATCAACAGCTATGCTCGCGAATGTTTTGCTATCACATCAAGCACAAGCCAATGACGCCCAAGAAACGTTACTACATCATGATGGCTATTTAGTTGAAGGGGCAAGCAGCAATCTCTTTTACATGTTAAATGGCGTGCTTCGAACCCCCCCTAAACAACCTCGCATGCTCAGCGGCATTACTCGTGACTACGTGATTTCAGTGGCACAACATCTGGGACTTTTAGTCAATGAAGAACCTTGCCCAATTGAAGACCTTGAACACTGTGATGAACTTTATATCACCAGCTCAACACGTGAAATCATGCCCATCACTCAATTAGGTCATCACCCCATTGGATCAGGCCGAGTGGGCCCAAACTGGAGAGGCCTATTTCAAGGGTTTCAGAATCACCTAAACACCTGCATGCCCTCATGAGCATCCCTTCGCCCAAGATTCTGACACTCGGCTTGACAGATTATTCGACCATTTGGGCTCAAATGAAACAATTCACTCACCAACGCACCGCTCAAACCCCTGATCAATTTTGGTGCCTTGAACATCAACCTGTTTTTACACAAGGCCTTGCAGGCGAATCTAAACATTATTTAAAATCAACCCACATTCCCCTCATTCAAACAGATCGAGGAGGACAAATCACTTATCATGGTCCTGGGCAATGTATCATTTATCCCCTGATTGATTTGAGACGACAGGCCTATGGCGTCAATGCTTTGGTTTCAAGGATTGAAAAAGCGCTCATCCTAACGCTTCAGCACTTTAGTATTGAAGCTCATACAGACGCTTGTTCACGCGGCGTTTATGTTCAAGGTGATAAAATTGCCTCCATTGGTTTGCGCGTGAGCAAAGGATGCAGCTTTCATGGCTTGGCTTTAAATATTAAAATGGATCTAGCGCCTTTTAAACATATCAACCCTTGTGGATTGCCCCACATCAAAGTGACGCATATGTATGCACACAACTCCAATATTGAAATAATTGAAGTAAAACGTTATTTGTTGGTTCAACTTTTATCAGAATTAGAGTATGATTCAATCACTTAAGTACTACTCTCTCAAGAGATCATTTATATGACCCAGACAGACTATGATCCAACACAGCAACAACGGGGCAAAGCTAAACTTTCAAGAATTCCTGTTAAAATCGAATCCAACCAACCCAGTCAACCGAAGCCTGATTGGATTCGAATTAAGTTATCTAACAACCCCGCTGTTCAGAGACTTAAAACACGTATTCGAGAAGCGGGTTTAGTGACCGTATGCCAAGAGGCGGCTTGCCCTAATCTGAATGAATGCTATGCGCATGGGACCGCTTCTTTTATGATCATGGGTGATAAATGCACACGTCGCTGTAGTTTTTGCGAAGTAGCTCATGGGCGCCCTGATCCTTTAAATCCGAAAGAACCTGAGGAATTATCAAGTGTAATTGAATCCATGGGCTTACGCTATGTTGTGATCACTTCTGTTGATCGTGATGATTTGAGAGATGGAGGCGCTGGTCATTTTGCGGCATGTATTCAGTCTATTCGAAATCGCACTCCAACGGTTCAAGTTGAAATCTTAGTCCCTGACTTTAGGGGGCGTATGGAGAAAGCGCTTGATGCCTTGAGCCAAGCACCGTGTGACGTTTTCAACCACAACATTGAAACTGCACCCCGATTATATGCACAAGCACGTCCTGGATCTGATTTTGCATGGTCTTTAAAACTATTATCTGAACATAAAAAACGTTTTCCTGATATTCCTACCAAATCCGGCATGATGTTAGGTTTAGGTGAAACAGACACTGAGGTTATTGAGGTCTTGAAGGCACTGCGTGATCACGAGGTTGATCGCTTAACACTTGGACAATATTTACAACCTTCAGAACATCATATGCCCGTTGATCGTTATGTCACCCCTGAACAATTTGAAAAGTTTAAAATCCAAGCACTTTCAATGGGATTTGATCATGTTGCCAGCGGTCCTTTAGTTCGCTCTTCTTATCATGCTGATAAACAAGCAGCAGGTGAAGTTGTAGATTAAATAAAGGTTTACACACCGATGGAGACAGCATACTATACATAGGGCATTCAGAGAGTATTTTAATTATGTTTGAATCAATGACACACGATATTACTCAATACCTCATCCAGCATCCTACTCAAGGAGGACTCGTTGCCTTTATTTTTGCTTTCCTTGAATCTTTAGCAATCATTGGCAGCTTGATTCCAGGCTCTGTCACCATGACAGCGATTGGCTCTATGATTGGATTATCTGTGCTACCTATGGGCATGACCTTTGCCTGGACAATTTCAGGCGCATTAATCGGAGATTACTTAAGTTACTGGGTTGGAATTCGCTATGAAGATCAGATCAAATGCTGGAAATGGGTTCAACGATACGATCATTGGTTTGTTAAAGCTGAGCATTTTGTAGCACGCTATGGCATTGCCAGTGTAATCATTGGCCGATTTTTTGGTCCAATGAGAAGCATGATGCCAATGATTGCAGGTATTCTAAAGATGTCTCCCCTAAGATTTACACTGGCGATTATCCCAGCTGCTATACTATGGAGTATTGTGTATTTATTTCCCGGTATTCTCTTAGGCGCATTATCTTTAGATTTCTCGGGAACAACAGCCATTAAGTTGATTGTATACATGCTTGCTTTAATGGCTTTGAGCATTTTGATCTATCGTATGTTCAAACAGCCTGTGGCCTCTTATTTGAGGAATTATCATGAATATTTACTGGCCTTTGTTAAACGCCATACACTCAATGCACATCCGTTATTTTCATCAGACATTCATCACACTTTATTTCAATTAAAGTGTTTGATTAAATCCTTAGGGGCTTTTCTATTATTTGGATTGATTGGATATGGTGTCTCACATCAAACTTGGATCACTTATGCAAACCAACCCATTTATCATTTAATGCAAAATATACACATTGAGCCCATTAACTATTTCATGCAATTTTTTACTTCTTTTGCTGATAAGAAAGTGTTATTTGCAACCAGCTTATTTGCTTCAACCCTGATGTTAATTCAACGTAGTAAACGTGTTTTAGCTTTTGTTTGGACGATTTATGTCATGGCTTCAGCCATGATCATTAAATGTTCTAAAGTCTTTTTCCACATTGAACGCCCTCCAATTTTATCAGATATCCTAGGTCACACGAGCTTCCCAAGCGGTCATATGTCCTATCTTTCAGCTTTATTATTATTCATCTCTTTAGTGATAACCTTCATCATACCAGCTCAACAACAACGTAAAAGATTATCTCAACTGACAGTTGTCATGCTGATTTTAATTGGTTTGAGCCGAATGTACTTAGGCGCACATTGGCTAACTGATATCATAGGCGGATTATCATTGGGCTTTGCTATTGCTTATTTAGGTGCAGCGTTACTCACGCCTTACCTGCGTCAAACTCAGTTGCCTTATCAATTAATTAAACTATCGGGTATTGTCTGGATTTTAAGCACCATCATTTATAACCACTTACATTTTACAAACTACTATCAAAATGCATTTCCTAATCCTGAGCAATCAACCTTAAGCCTACAACAATGGCATGATCCAGATTCTACCCAGCTGAGCTATGTTCGAAATAACCGTTTTGGTCATCCTCGAGATATTATGAATATTCGATGGGCGCGTTCAGGGCAATCCATTATGCAAATACTCAAGCAAGCCCATTGGACTTGTATTAATTTCCCAGAAGATTTTTTGACACGCTTATGGATGAAATTCACGCATCAAAATTACTCGGGATTACCTTTAATCATTCCTCACTATAAAAAACAATCCCCTATTATCATTGCAATTAAACCTGAAACACAAACTAAAGTTGCAGTACTCTATTTATGGCCTTCTCACCATTTCTATCAACATAAGCCGGTTTGGTTAGGTACTTTATATACTGCAAATAAACGCCATCATGCTATTCCGATTTGGGGTAAACGTTCTTATCACCTCTCACCGATACAACCTATCTTAAATCATGAACCCCATACTATTCGCATGATTCATCCTCAACATCAACAATACACCCATTTAAGCTGGGATGGTCGACTATTGATGCTACCGCCCCATTCAACTCATTAATTTAAAGGTTTTCATTATGCAACAGGCACAAACCCATTCTTTATGTATTCTGTATACACACACGCCTGATGAATTGACTGCGCTTTTTCAAGATCTTCAATCACTCCAGCTCAATGCGGATCGTTCAATCTATCAACTCGGCGATGTAGCAGCCCTTTATACCCTTGCACTATGGTTCGATTCTCGTGAAGATTTAAATCGCCAGCTCATGAATACTACTCCAGAACAGTGGCATCAACGTCATACACATCCCATTGCGTTCTTATGTACAGGGCAAGGATCACAGTACCCACATATGTGCCAACACCTCTATACACATGAACCCGCTTTCAGAGGGCATTTCGATCAGGCAGCTGATGCCGTTAATCAATACCTTGAGCTCAATATTCAAGACATTATTCTAAGTGATGACCCCTCTCTCAATGAAACAATCCACCAAACAGCCTACACACAACCTGCGTTATTTGTAGTTGAATATGCCCTTGCACATCTCTGGATGGATTATGGTGTCTATCCAAATATCATCATGGGTCATAGTGTAGGAGAGTTTGCAGCTGCGACAATTGCTGGCGTTCTCTCATTAAATACCGGCGCAGCTTTAATCACACGACGTGCACAGCTCATGCAATCATTACCCGCTCAAGGGAGCATGGCAGCTTTAATGTCTGACCTTGAAACATTAGCACCCCATCTACAACCCTTTATCGAATCAGAAGCGTTTGACATTGCCGCATTAAATGGCCCTAAACAAACTGTTATTTCTGGAGATACTCATGCAATCGATGAATGTCTTTCACTTCTTAAAAAACACCAGATTCGTGGTCGCCCCTTGGTTGTTTCACATGCATTTCATTCTCCACATATGAACCCCATTTTAGATACATTTAAAACATTTGCAGACACCTATCCCACTGAATCATTTGGTGATATTCGTTTGATTTCAAATGTTACGGGTGATCTGATGTCTTCAGCTCCTGATGGGACATACTGGCAAACACATATTCGATCTGCTGTTCAATTCCAAAAAAGTGTTACAACTTGTTTAGATCAAGGGGCACATACCTGGATTGAAATAGGTCCTCACCCTGTTTTAAATACAATGGCACAACGATGCCTATCTTCTGAACAGGTCGAAACATTACACTGGATAGAAAGCGCTCATCAAAAACAACCTTCACTTGAACACTGGGCGGCTCAATTATACCGTGTATTCAATGGCCTGTAATGACCCTCTTGCCTTAAACATTTTTTAATACACATCGACTATACTTTCTAATGTAATTGTTAAAAAGGTATGCACTGATGGCACATTTCTTAATAACCGGCACTTATAACCCTCCGCATCCGGACCATATTCTAGGTGCTTTAGCATATATTCACTCACAAACCGATGAGGCTACTCTATATATCTCACCTTCAGGCCCTTGGTATACTGAATATAAATCGCAAGAACCGGAAAAATTAGCCCTACCTGCTGATATACGTATTAAAATGCTTCAACACTTAATTCAAAATATTAGAACAGAACATCCAGAATTTGCTTCTATTACAGTTGAGATTGATTCATGGGAATCTCAGCATCAAGGACAGGGATGGGGAAAGGGAAAATATCCTGATTACCCTGATGTTTATGAGCATATCAAGACACAAGGAAAACTAACAGAACTCACGTATCTATATGGGAAAGATCGCACCATGCATCAAAGTATACAGCCATTCAGCGCTTCGATTCCTCGAGCAGATGAAGGATCCATGTCATCAAGCGCTATTTGGAAGCAAGCATTAAATGCAGATCATTATGCACAACTCGTTCGATATAATTATGATCAAGTCTTAGAGATTGCAATACAATCATTCACAACTAAAAGCCACAAACCTTTGAAGACTATGTTATTAAGCGTTGTAATCCTATGCTTAACCCTTGTTGCTGCGGGTGCTGGCTTAGTGATGTAGATGATTCAACCTAATTTGATGATGCCTACACTCGGATCCGGTGTATTAGATGTATCAAATATATCTGTTGTGTCTGTATTATTTGGGTCAGCTGTTATCCTTGGTATCATGCTAATGATCATTCAATTTACTTCAAGGCCATCACCTCAAAAGACACTCGAACCTCAAAAAACACTCAAAGTGATCCATGGTAAAATTCAAAATCAGAAGTCTACTCCAGCTGACCTGACTCAGAGTAATTCTATGAAACCAGAAACTCCAGCCTCTACTGTTCGAGCATCTCAAAACTCTAAAAAAACCAATGTTTCTTCTTCAAAAAGTAATGCATCACTATCATGAGGCAAAAAGCTCCATAAATTTATTTTAAAGTTTGCTTGATCTTTGAACCTATGATCGATATTTGTATGTATTCATCATTAATCAATTCTTGACAGTGATTTCAGTTGAGCTCAAAATTTAATCAATACAGCAACTCAAAGGACTGAACTTGATGTCGTCTCATCGAACACAATAATCTAACCGCTTACATTATGATGGGCATACTTATGTGACTCAACTGACAGGGGGGATTGTTTTATTTGGACTGATAGCACAATGCTACAATCTTTACATGGCCAGCTACCCGACTCATGCCTCAGTTGCTGCATTGACTTGCTCATTAGCTGCTTTAGGGTCTTATTATTTATATTTTAAATACCATCATCAATATCCTTATGAGAGTTTTACCACACATTATCTGCTCTCAACATTGATGTTATTTATTTCATGGCGAATCAGTGCATCTATTGGAATGGTTGGAGTCACTCCACTGATGTGTATCGCAAGCATATTAACACTATTCAATTATATCTTATGTGCACGAAATGATCTCAAAGAACAACGCCTCCCTCACGTCAATACCCTCATTCATAATACAAAGCTTGAATGGCAATTACTCTTTATTCGTATGGTCATTGGCTTTATTTTTATTCAACATTTCACTGAAAAACTTTTTGCAGGACCTGAGGCACAACAAGTTATGTTGCAAGGTTTTGAACAGCTCGGCTTCACACGACCTCAACAATGGCTTTATATTGCAGGCCTCATTGAATTAGCCGGTTGTTTTTCAATTGGCTGTGGATTTTTAACCCGTTTAGGTGCGATAGGTGTCACGCTTTATTGACTGATTGCCACTTACTTAGGACATCATTTTAGCGCGGGTTTTATTTGGAGCCAAAGCATCGGGGGTGGGAATATCCTGTGCTGTGGAGTTTAATTACCTTCAGTTTTGTATGCTTTGGCAGCAATCACTTTTCTTTAGATCGAGTCATTGAAGTGCGCTATCCCAACTTGCCTCGATGGATTAAAATCCTTATGTTCTAGAACATTCAAAGATAAACAGCTGATTCAAAACCAGTCGATCAAAATTTATCGCCTGCTGTAGATTAAAACCAAAACTCATTCAAAAAATCTCATCATTGTATAACACGCATTTCTTCAATTTAAACAGTCTTAAATAAACTAAGTACTGATTGTGAAGTGAAGGGTATTTTTGAAACCTTATGAATGAATACACATCAAACTAATCGCTAGAACCAGTGAAAATCTCATCATAGAAGCATCTGCTCTGAATGTATAAAAATCAAATTTTTTATAAGGCTTTTAATGAGTTATTCAAGAGATCACAATCATTGTCTTTCAGAACGTCTCAAACAATACGTTATTTCATGATTTTAAATCTTTAAAACAATACCTCATACAATCAGTTGCAGCTCATTAGAATCCTTAAATCTTTCAAACATCATGATAAAATAATCGGAGGGTGATCAGATGAGTTTCTAGGGATCCTTTAAAATAGTTCCAATCGAAATACTCAAATGTAATCTTATAAGACAACACAGGGAACTGCCTGTTTTGTTCAGACTATTTAAATAAAAATACTTTCGACTGTATATTGTATCTTCAAAATAAAGATATCGTGTATATTGACACGAAGTAAGGTTTGTTTGATTCTATCACTATCTATTTAAAAGCCTTAATTGTACTGATTCAACTGATTGAAAGTATTAGAATCAACATCTCATTTAAAAACTAGATCAAATTGACTCATTGAGCTCTCATGTAGAGGTTAGAAACTCAAAAAGCCTTACTCAACCAATTGAATGATTGCCATTGGAGCATCGTCTCCTGCACGGAACCCACACTTAACGATACGACAATACCCACCTGGTCTTGATTTAAAGCGTGGCCCTAAGGTTGTCACCAACTTATGAACCAGAGCTTTATCTCTTAATGCACTAAATAAACGACGTTGTACGTTTAAATCATTAGATTCAGCTTGGGTGATCAAAGGTTCAACCACTTGCCTTAAAGATTTTGCCTTAGCCAAAGTGGTTTTAATAGATTCTTCACGAATCAGCGCACATACTAAAGCGCGCATCAGCGCTTTACGCGAGCTACTGTTACGATTAAACTTACGACCTGCTATTTTATGACGACTCATGATTAACCTCTTTACGAATCACTGTTTCCAATGGGTGGCTTCCAAGCATCGATACGCAAACCGAGCGACAAACTATGCTCAGCTAAAATCGCTTTAATTTCTGCCAATGATTTTTTACCTAAATTAGGCGTTTTAAGCAAATCTTGCTCAGCTCTTCTCACTAACTCACCTACATAATGAATATTTTCTGCTTTCAAACAATTCACAGCGCGAACAGAAAGATCAAGGTCTTCGATGACTCTTGATAAAATTGGATGCAATCCATCATCTTTTTCTTCAACTTCTTCTGCCACTTTAGCACTGAGGTCTGCAAATGCAGATAACTGAGCCTGTAAAATAGTTGCAACATAACGAATGGCCTGAATAGGTTCAATCGTTCCATCTGTTTCTAAATCAATGGTCAAACGATCTAGGTCCGTTTTGTTTTCGACTCGCATATTTTCCACACGTGTTGCAACATTTTTAATCGGAGAGAAGTTTGCATCTAAGCGTACACCACTAATTTCGTCTAAATCATCAATATCAAGCTCATCAGCTGGAACAAAGCCTACACCTGTCATTGCATACATTGACATTTCAAATTCACGCGCTTCTGTGACATGTGCAATGACATGATCAGGGTTCATGATATTGATACCAACATGACTTTCGATATCCGCTGCTGTGACTGTACAAGGCCCTTTTTTCTTAATCATCAGCTCAGCATTTGAGGCTTGATTTAATTGAATAGCAACCCCTTTTAAGTTTAAGGCAATGTTAATTGCATCTTCCAACACACCATCTAAAACACCAAAACCATCCAATAACCCATCGATACGCATTTTAACAATCGCAGCACCTGGCATTGATGAAAGTAAAATACGTCGAATCGGTGTTTCCATTGTTTTTCCAAATCCACGAGGAAAGGGTTCTAAAACAACTTTACAACGAACATCACTGATTGGGTTAACTTCAACTGCAGTTGGACCCGCTAACTGTAACTGATTTATATCTGACACTTCAATCACCTCTTTTTAACACTTAGAATATAATTCAACGACTAAATTCACAGAGAACTCAGGAGGTAAATCATCCATTTGTGGGTCTGCCTTATAGATCCCTTTCAGTTCATCTAAATTTGCGTCTAACCAATCTGTAGACTTTGAGCGCTGTTGTGCCATCTGAATAGCCACTAGCACCCGAGTGTGCTTTTTAGCTTTCTCAGCGATGGAAACAACATCACCAACTGAAACTTGATAAGAAGCAACAGTCACTCTGCGACCATTAACTTCAATATGGCCATGACTTACCATTTGACGCGCTTCCTGGCGAGTGGTTGCAAGTCCTAAACGATATACAATATTGTCTAACCGTGCCTCAAGTAGTTTCAACAAGTTATACCCAGTTGATCCTTCTTGCCTTTCAGCTTTTTTGTAATAATTTCTGAACTGCTTTTCTTGAACGCCATAATAGAAACGAATCATCTGCTTCATACGCAATTGATCTGAATATGGAGTTCGTGTTGTACGTGCGCCCTCGGCTTTTCCTGGAGGCGCCATATGTCTACACTTTTTAACACCTGTTTTAAATTCTAAATCTAAGCCAACCCTTCGGGCTTGTCTCATGCTACCGCGAACGACTGCTTTATTGGATGATGCCATATACTTCTCCTTTATTGCTTATCCACGACGTCTTTTGCGTCGTCGACATCCACCATGTGGATCAGGGGTAATATCTGATATGGCAATCAACTTCAGCCCTGAATTCATAATGCCTCGTACAGCAGAATCACGACCATTGCCGGCGCCCCTTAACACCACAGAGACCTCAACCATACCTCGTGAAACAGCTAAGGCACCCGCTGCTTTTGCAGATTCTTCTGCAGCATGTGCTGTTGCCTTTCGAGCCCCTTTCTGAGAACGACCTCCACTATGCCACAATAATGTATTACCTTGATTATCGGCAATCGTAATAATGGTATTATTGTAAGTAACGTGGATATAGGCAATTCCAACCTTTGGGACTTTCTTTGTTCGTTTTACTTGAGCCATACTACTTCTCTTCCAAATAAGTGTTAAACATTAAACTTTTTTACGACGTCGCTTTGCTGTCTTTGCGTTTGTTTTGGTGCGTTGACCTCGAACTGGTAGTCCTCGACGATGACGGATCCCTCGATAAGTTCCTTTATCCATTAACTCTTTAATAGATACAATCTCTTGTCGACGTAAGTCACCTTCAACTGTGTAAGCAGATACAGCATCACGCAGTGCTTGCAATTGAGTTTCTGATAAATCTTGAACCTTTGTTGTGGTTTGAATACCTGTTTTAGCACAGATTTTCAAAGAGGTCGAACGACCAATACCATAGATATAGGTCAATGCAATTACTACATGTTTGTTTGGGATCATTCTCCCTGCGACCATTGCCATACTTACTTTCCTACTCCAAATTTAAATAAAAACGAAAATACTAACGCTATGTTTAATAAAATGCAATCTTTAAACGTATAAACAGCATTTCACCTCAAACATTTAGAATGCCAGGAGGTTAACCTTGACGCTGTTTATGTTTTTTTTGTGTACACAATACAAATAAGCGACCTTTACGCTTGACCAAACGACATTTATCGCAGATTGCTTTAACAGAGGCACGTACTTTCATATCATCTTCTCCAATTGTACCCTAACACGACATCAGTGCAGTAAGCTTAAATGAGTTGGGGCAGATTTTCCAGCCCCTTTCTTCATTAAGTGTTCATATTTGTGTGACATCAAACGGGCTTGCACCTGAGCAATAAAGTCCATTACAACCACCACCACAATCAGCAATGATGTTCCACCAAAGTAAAAAGGCACATGCAATGCCACAATTAAGAACTGAGGCATGAGCGCAACGATACTCAAATAAATTGAACCTGCCAACGTTAAACGGGTCATCACACCATCTAAGTATGAGGCTGTTTTCTCTCCTGGACGAATGCCCGGAACAAGCGCACCTGATTTCTTCAAATGATCTGAAGTTTCTTTGGGATTAAACATCATTGCAGCGTAGAAAAAACTAAAGAAGATGATTGCAAAAACAAATAAAAGACTGTTTAAAGCATGGCCTGGCTGCAACATCAAATTTAAATCAATCAACCAACTCCAACCTTTACTCTGTCCAAAAAATCCAGATAACGTCGCCGGTAACAAAATAAAAGCCGAAGCAAAAATAGGCGGAATGACACCGGCAAGGTTTATTTTCAAAGGTAAGTGTGAATGCTGACCTCCCATCATTTTTCGACCGACTTGACGTTTTGCATAGTGGATCGGAATACGACGCTGTGCTCGCTCAATATACACCACCACTCCAGTTACTAAGGTCACCAGTAATGCAACAATGATCAGAGAAAAGCCAGACATTTGACCTTGATGAACTTGACTGAATACTTGCCCAATAGCATCAGGCAGATGTGAGACAATTCCAGCAAAGATTAGTAAAGAAATCCCATTCCCAATCCCTCTTTCTGTCATTTGTTCTCCCAACCACATTAAAAATAATGTGCCTGTCGTCAAGGTGATCATCGCGATGAGATAAAAACTTAAGCCTGGATTAGGAATGATGCCTTGAGAAACAAGCCATTTTGCAATACCAAAAGCTTGTATACTTGATAAAACGAGTGTGCCTTGCCGTGTATACTGACTGATTTTGCGGCGACCTCGCTCACCTTCTTTTCTTAACTGCTCAAAATGAGGGACAGCCATTGTGAATAACTGCATAACAATTGAAGCTGAGATATAAGGCATAACCCCTAAAGCAAAGACCGATAAGCGTGATAACGCACCGCCTGAAAACATATTAAACAAACCCAGTATCCCTGTACTATGTTGAGAAAAAAGGTCGGTGAGACGATGAATATCTACGCCCGGCACAGGAATATGTGCGCCTAATCTAAAAATAAAAATGGCAAATAAAACAAACAACAACTGATTACGAATAACAGCTAACCCAAGTAATGTGTTAGGCTGAGCGTCAGTTTTTTTCATGAATGAACCTGACCGCCAATTGCTTCAATTGCTTGACGAGCACCTGAAGTCACCAAAATATCGGATGTTAAAGAAACTTTGATCTTTAACTCACCTGATAAAAAGACCTTAACTGTACGAATATGTTTTTGAATAATACCACAATCTTTTAACACTTGAAGATCAATCGATGACCTAAGGTCTTCAGACACTGAACTTAACTCCGACAAACGAATTCTTGCATGAAACAAAGACACTCGAGATGTAAACCCACGCTTAGGTAACCTACGCTGTAAGGGATTTTGCCCCCCTTCAAAACCTAAAGCAACCCCTCCACCTGATCTGGATTTTTGGCCCTTGTGTCCTCGACCGCAAGTTTTTCCTCGGCTGCCCATTCCTCGTCCTAAACGTTTAACAGATGCTTTCTTTGCGCCGCGGGGAGCCGATAAAGTAGATAAACGACTTGTCATGGTTAAACTTCCTCAACTGATACTAGATAATGAATTTTCTTAACTAAACCCAATAAAGCAGGATGCTGTTGAACACAAACGGTATCTCCAATCTTTTTCAACCCCAACGCCTTAACAGAAAGCCTTTGCTTTTCAGAGGATCCAATTAAACTACGAACTAACTTGACTTGAAGCATTTTTTCGTTACTTTTCGGCATGAGTGGCTCCTGCTGATGAGCTTGAGCTCAAGATCTTCTTAACCCCTCTTCGCTTAGCAACATCACTGGGGGTTACCATCATTTCAAGGCCTTTCATTGTTGCAATCACCACATTGGTTGCATTCGTCGATCCAATGATCTTTGCTAAAACATCTTTGACACCCATCACTTCAAAAATAGCCCGCATAGCGCCTCCAGCAATAATACCTGTACCGGGTGAAGCCGGACGCATGAATACTTTTGTTGCACCATGACGCGCGACAATGGGGTGTTGCAGTGTTGTGCCATGTAGTGGGAACTGAACCATAGATTTTTTTGCAGTTTCAACAGCTTTTGCAATGGCTTGAGGCACTTCTTTAGCTTTGCCTAACCCATAACCTACACGGCCTTGTCCATCACCTAGAACAACCAATGCAGTAAATCTAAATTGACGTCCCCCTTTAACAACTTTAGCTGTTCGCATGATACGAACTAGCTTTTCTTGGAGGTCTGAACCTTGTTCTTGCTGTTGTGTCTGATTGTTTGATTTCATTTCAATATTCACCTTAATCAAAGTTAAATCGTTATGCCAGTGTCTACGACACCTTGAACCAGCGCTTTAACACGCCCCCAGAATCTCCAACCTCCACGGTCTACAACAACTGAATCAATACCTTTTGATTTTAAGTATTCTCCAAAGGCTTGACCCACAATATAAGCTGCTTCTTGGTTGCCGGCATTCCCTTTAATGGTTTTACGTATAGCAGGTGTTAATGATGAAACACCTCCCAGAACTCGGCCATGGTGACCTGGGGATTTCAACTGAGCAGAGATATTGTTATGGCTTCTGGAAATGACCAGTACATGTCGTTTGGTTTGACGATTTAACTTTGCTCTAACTAACTTTTTCACACGTTTATTCATGATTATTTGTTCACTTCTTTCAATACAATGACTTCATTCGCATAGCGAATGCCTTTTCCTTTGTAAGGTTCAGGTGGACGAAACTTCCTAATATTTGCAGCAACCTGACCTATAAGTTGCTTATCGATCCCCGTAATCAGAATCTCAGTTTGAGAGGGTGTTGAAATTGAAACACCTTCAGGCACAACAAAATCTACAGGATGCGAAAGTCCTAGTGTTAAATTTAAAGTATTCCCTGACATTTTCGCACGATATCCAACCCCAAATAATGTCAGTTTTTTCTCAAATCCAACGGTTAAGCCCGTGACGATATTATTCACTAAAGCACGTGTAGTTCCTGCTAAGGCAATTCCATTCTCAGCGCCTTCAATGGCTGCAAACCAAATGGCACCTTCTTCCTGCATCAATTGAACTGAACGATGTATCTGATGCGAAAGTTCACCTTTAGCCGTTTTGAATCTCAACAATCCATCTTCATTTGACCATGTCACGGTATCTGGAATGTGGATTGGTTTTGCAGAAGTTCTCATAATTTCACCCTCAAGTAATCCAACATAATACTTCGCCACCTAAGCCTAAATGACGTGCACGCTCACCTGACATAATTCCCTGACTGGTACTGACAACCGCAATACCTAATCCACCTAATACCCGATCTAAGTCAGCAGCAGATTGGTAGATTCGAAGCCCTGGTCGACTACGTCGTTCTAAACGAATGATAGCAGGTCTCCCTGACTCATCATACTTCAAATAAATCAGCAGCTTAGGCTTTGAGTCCTTATCCAAAACCTCAAAATCGAGCAAATAGCCTTCTGATTTCAGAACTTGTGCTATGGCTTCTTTCTGTTTTGAATGCTGCATTGTTAACTGAGTGTGGGTGGCTTGCTGTGCATTCCGAATGCGGGTCAACATATCAGCAATAGGATCTTGCATAGTCATAATCGTATCTCTCTTTCAATCTACCAACTGGCTTTCACTAAACCAGGAATCCAACCTAAAGATGCATATTTACGGATGCATAAACGGCACAAACCAAATCGACGATAAACGCCATGTGATCGTCCACAAGAGACACAACGTCGGTAGCGACGTGAAGGGCTTTCATCAACAGGCCTTGCTTGTAACTTCATCATTGCATTCATAATATCCTCTCCAGTAGAATTTGGATCAGACAATATCTTTTTCAATTGATTGCGATTATCTTGTGATTTAAATTTACGTTCGAGCTGTCGCTCTCTTGCCATCATGCGTTTGGTTGCCATCTCTTAACCTTCCTGTTTCGAAAATTTGTTCTTAAAAGGGAATAATAGCTTTTCTAATAATGAATAAGCTGCATCATTATCTTGGGCCGTTGTTGTGATCGCAATATCAAGTCCTCTCATACGATCGACTTTATCATAATCAATTTCAGGAAAAATAACATGTTCGGATAAGCCTAAATTATAATTACCACGGCCATCAAATGATGTGTGTTTCAACCCTCGGAAATCACGAACTCTTGGCAATGCAATAAAAATAAGACGCTGTAAGAAATTCCACATGGCATCTCCACGAAGTGTGACCTTTACTCCGATTGCCCAACCCGCACGAATCTGAAATCCAGCGACTGATCGACGTGTCTTAGTGATAATAGGCTGTTGTCCTGCAATCAAACGTAATGCTTTCTGAGCTTCTACGACTTGTTTTTTATCATTCAAAGCGGCCGAGCCTAATCCCATATTAAGTGTAATTTTAACTAATTTTGGAACTTGCATCGCATTACAATTCAACTCTTCCTTCAAAGATTGAAACACTTTTTCACGGTATAGCTCTTTCAAATTTTTTGATGTCATGATTGACCTCGGTTATCTTCAATTAAATCACCTGAACGTTTATCAAAACGAACACGCTGACCGGTTTCTAATGTTTTAATGCCTACAGAAACTTTTTCTTTTCGATCAACATTCCATAATGCAACATTTGAATAATCTATGAGCGCTTCTTGCTTTCTAATACCACCTTGCTCATCCGCTTGTGGATTTCGTTTGTAACATTTAGAAACTAAATTTAGCCCAGATACTTTAACTTTCTTGACACCTTTTTTAAGGCTAATTTTTAACAGCTCGCCAGTCTTCCCGCGATCTTTGCCTGCTAAAACAACTACAGTGTCACCTTCTCTTAACTTGGCTATAGCCATTATTCCTACCCTCTCTGATTGGCCTCGTATCTTACAACACTTCTGGCGCTAATGAAATAATTCTCATAAAGAATTTTCTTAATTCTCGTGTCACAGGCCCTGAAATACGTGTTCCAATGATCTGTTTTTGAGCATTCAACAGGACGGCTGCGTTTGAATCAAAACGAATCACAGATCCGTCTGCACGCTGGACCCCTGATCGTGTTCTAACAACAACGGCATAACACACATCCCCTTTCTTAACACGACCGTTCGGCATGGCTTCTTTAACACTGACACGAATTACATCACCAATGTTTGCATACCGACGTCCTGCCCCCCCTAACACAGAGATACACATTAGTTTCTTAGCACCACTATTATCTGCTACTTCTAGCAGTGTCTGCATCTGAATCATGAATGATCTCCTTGATGATGACGAACAGCACGTTCAATTGAAACCAAATGCCATGATTTTGTTTTTGAAACAGGCCGACCTTCTTCAATTAAAACTTCATCACCTACAGAAGCCAATGACTGTGGGTCATGTACATGAATCGTCATATAACGCTTCACGTATTTACCCAAAGGATGCTTAATCACTGAAGTGACACGAACCGTTAATGAATGCTTTGATCCTGCTGCGGTTACAATACCTGATAAACGCCGTTTCAATTTATTTTCAGCTTGCGCCATCATTGACCTCCTCTGCTAGACAGGTTTTTATCCTGGCAATCATCTTTCTAATTCTGGAAAAATGATGTGTTTTTAATGTTTCTGCATGAGCATTCATTCTCAGCGAGAAACGCTCTTTATACAAATCTTTCAATAAAAGTAATAAATCAGCCTTACTTTTCTTACGTAATTCAACCATTGTTAATTGATCACTCATGATGCATCCTCTTCTTTTGAAAGTTGATGCTCACGCATCACAAATGTAGCTTTAGCAGGCAATTTAGAAATAGCCAGGCGAATAGCCTCTCGAGCTAACTCAACCGGAACACCTGAAACCTCAAATACCATTGTTCCTGCACGACAGGGAAAAACATAATACTCTACATTCCCTTTACCTTTACCTTGACGAACTTCAAGTGGTTTTTTTGAAACAGGCCAGTCAGGAAAAACACGAATCCACACTTTACCTCCTCTTTTAAGTGCCCTTACCATCGCACGTCGCGCTGATTCAATTTGTCTTGCTGTTAAACGGCACGGTGAGTCTACTCTCAAACCGTACTCTCCAAAACACAATGTTGAACTACGCGCTTTTCCACCAACTCTACATTTCCGGCGTTTACGGAATTTCATATTTTTAGGAGGTTGTTGCATCTCAGATATCTCCGTTACTGATCTTCAGTTCTACGTCTTTGTTTTTCATTATTTAACTGAGATGGGTCAGGTCTATAAATCCAAACTTTAACGCCAATAATACCATAAGTCGTGAGCGCTGTTGCGATATGAAAATCGATATCAGCTCTAAATGTATGCAAAGGAACTCGACCTGCACGATACATTTCACTTCGAGCAATTTCAGCACCACCTAACCGGCCTGAAACTTGAACCTTAATGCCCATTGCACCTGCTCGCATTGTATTTTGTAGAGCACGCTTCATTGCTTTTCTAAACATCACACGACGTTCAAGCTGCTGTGCAATCGCTTCAGAAACCAATTTCGCAGACAAATCTTGCTTTTTAATTTCTTTTACACTGACATGGGTTTTTTCACCTAACAATATTGTCAATGCACGCTTCATTGAATCAACATCTGATCCCTTACGACCAATCATCACACCAGGTCGTGCACACAATACTAATAAATTAATATTTTGATTCGTGCGCTCAATTTTAATATCTTGAATTCCAACTGTCTTTGGAAATTGATCGAAGTAAGCTCTAATCTTCAAGTCTTGTGCCAACACATTTGAAAATTCAGATCTAGAAGCATACCAGCGACCTGTAGCTGCCTGTGACTCTACAATGCCAAGTCGATTCAGGCGTGGTGGTGTTTTTTGCCCCATCTTAGGCTCCTTTTCTCTTTTCAGACACAATAATCGTAATGTGACATGAACGTTTCAAAATACGAGCGCCACGTCCACGCGCACGCGCTCTAAATCGTTTCAAGGTTGATGCAACATCTGCATACGCTTTCGAAACAAATAACTCATCAATATCAAGACCATGGTTGTTTTCCGCATTTGCAATTGCAGATTCCAAAGCCTTACGCACCATCGCAGAGGCCTTGGTGCGGCCATGTAATAACTGTTCAAGCGCTGATTCAACAGATATCCCTCGAATTGAATCGATGACCAGACGCGCTTTCTGAGCTGATAAGCGCTGTCTACGAAGCACTGCTTTAACTTCTGTGGCCATGATTAACCTCCCTTCTTGGCTTTTTTGTCCGCTGCATGACCTCGATAGGTTCGTGTTTGAACAAATTCACCTAATTTGTGGCCTACCATTTCTTCAGTTACATACACTGGAACAAATCGACGACCATCATGTACAGCAAATGTGAACCCAACCATCACTGGGATAATGGTTGAATCTCGATAATGGGACTTAACGGTACCAGAAGTTTTACCTGCTTTCAACAGTCTTTGAACTGCTTTATAATCAGAATTTCTGACGAAAGGACCCTTTTTAACAGAGCGAGCACCCATCTATATTCTCCTACAATTAACGACGACGTTTATTACGTCGTCTTCTAATGATTAAATCAGTATTACGCTTAGTGTGACGCGTTCGCATTCCTTTTGTTGGCACGCCAGTCGGTGAAACTGGATGTCGACCAAATGAACGACCTTCACCGCCACCATGAGGGTGATCAACCGGGTTCATAGCGGTCCCTCTGACAGTAGGCCTTTTTCCTGCATGTCTTGAAGCACCTGCTTTACCTAAACGTCGCAAACTATGCATACTATTAGAAACTTCACCAATCATAGCTCTACATTCAGATCGAATTTTCCGAATTTCACCTGACTTCAGCCTAACAATAGCATATTCACCATCAATGCCCGCAAGCATCGCGGATGTACCCGCTGAACGAATTAATTGTGCACCTTTCCCGACTTTCATCTCAATACATGAAATCACTGTTCCAACTGGAATGCACTGCATTGGCAAGCAATTACCCACTTTAATTGGAGCATTACTGCCATTTGAAATCATTTGATTTTCTTCTAATCCTTTAGGGGCAATAATATAAGACCACTCACCATCTAAATAACTAACCAATGCGATATAAGCATTACGGTTTGGGTCATATTCAATTGCAGCAACGCGCGCTGGGATGCCATCTTTGTAACGAACAAAATCAACAATTCTAGGTAAACGCTTAGCGCCGCCTCCACGATGACGTACTGTGATTTGCCCTGTTGTGTTACGCCCAGAACCTCCACCTCGATGTGCACGCCATTGTTTTGCCTTAGATAAACGCTTACGAATGGCATCTCGTTTTCGTTTAGGCAAAGCGTGCGAAATCACCGCGCGATGACGCACTCCTGGTGATGTCGGCTTAAACTTTTTAACTTTTGCAAATGCAGCCATAATCCTATACCTCTTTAAACCTTATCAAACTCGATGATCTGACCTGGTAATAATCGCACATAAGCTTTCTTACGATCCTTTCGGACCCCCATATGCCGACCTGATCGTTTAACCTTACCTTTAACACTTAACGTTCTCACACGCTCCACCTGAACATTAAAGAGACGTTCTACTGCTTGCTTAATCTCAGCTTTAGCTGAATGAACATCCACATAGAAACCATATTCACTATGCGCTTCCATCAGGGCGGACTTTTCAGTTGAAATCGGCTGAAGCAATATATCGTATAACTTGCACGTATTCAAACTCATGATAACCACTCCTCACAAAACTTAATACTTTCTGGTGTCATCAAAATTCGATCAGCACGAGAAAGATCAAAAGGGTTTACCTTTCGAATAGACATCAATGTGACACGAGGTAAATTACGCATCGACAAGTGAGCTTCTTCAGAAACAAAGTCTGTCAAAATCAATAACTTAAAATTTGAAAGTTCACCTAAAGTTGCCAATGCACTTTTTGTTTTGTGATCCTTGATAGGTAGATCTTTAATCACAGATAAAGTGCCTTGCCTGAGCAAATCAGCGAACAAGGAACGCATGGCTGCACGGTACATCTTCTTGGGAAGCTTTTGAATATAACTTCTTGGTTTTGCAGCAAAAGTCACACCACCTGTTCTCCAGATCGGACTTGTATTACTTCCGGCACGTGCACGTCCTAGACCTTTTTGTCTCCATGGTTTGATTCCTCCGCCTCTCACTTCAGATCGACTTAAGTTTGCCTTGCTGCCTGAACGTTTTCCTGCCAAATAAGCATTCACAGCCTGCCACACTAAACCTCGATTGTAAGGCACATCAAATACAGCAGGAGATAATTCAATTTCACCGGATTCCACCAATCCTGGCAGTTGATACTGTTTAATTTTCATCTGATGCCTCACTTTCTTTTGCAGTCGGTGTTAATTGATCTGAAGACTCTACTCCAGCGTCAACTGGAAGTAATGGGCTCAGTGATTGTGCTTTTTTAAATGAAGGGGTCATCCACACAAGACCACCAACAGGACCTGGGATAGCACCTTGAATCCAAATAAGACCTTCTTCTAGATCCACTTTATAGACAGCAATATTTTGAATAGTACGCTTAACATTTCCGTGCTGACCTGCCATTTTTTTGCCTTTAAATACTCGACCTGGATCTTGACATTGTCCTGTTGAACCATGGGCACGATGTGACAGGGAGTTACCATGTGTTGCTGGCTGCATTGAGAACCCATGACGCTTAACAGGACCTGTGAAACCATGACCTTTCGTAGTACCCGAAACATCTAAGTAGTCGACATCTTTCAGTAACTGAGTCGAAATTTCAGATCCAGTCGAACAAGCAGCAAAGAAAGATTCATCGATACGATACTCATTAATGCGACGTCTTGGCTCAACCTGAGCTGATGCAAAATGCCCAGCCATTGGTTTATTTGGCTTGATTACATCGCCATACGCCACTTGCATTAATGTATGTGGACCTTCTTTTCGGATGCCCATCATATACATCGGTGACACTCGAACAATGGACACATGAAGCGATTGACCTTCATGAAAGACCCGAGTATTTCCTAATTTTTTACCCCATAAACCAAATTTCACAATTTTACCTACCCTTACAAATCATCAACACTAATTTGAATATCAACCCCTGACGCCAAATTCAACTTCATGAGCGAATCAACTGTGGCAGAGTCAGGCTCTACAATATCAATTAAACGGCTGTGTGTTCGAATTTCATATTGATCTCGAGCGTCTTTATTGACGTGAGGAGAAATCAACACTGTAAATCGCTCAATCGAAGTTGGCAAAGGAATTGGACCTCGAATTCGTCCCCCAATCCGCTTCACTGTTGATACAATCTCTTGTGTAGCTTGATCAATAAGAAGATGATCAAATGCCTTCAATTTAATACGAATACGCATGCTATGTTGCTGATCAAGCGTCGCCATAATGATATGCTCCTACTCCACAATCTTAGTGACAACGCCTGCACCTACAGTACGGCCACCTTCTCGAATTGCAAACCTTAAACCTTCCACCATCGCAATCGGTGAAATCAAGTTCACTGTCATCTTAATGTTATCACCTGGCATCACCATTTCAACGCCTTCAGGCAAAATCACTTCTCCTGTCACATCTGTTGTTCTAAAATAGAACTGTGGACGATAACCTTTGAAGAACGCTGTATGTCTTCCGCCTTCCGCTTTCGACAAAATGTATACCTCTGCTTCAAAGCTCTTGTGTGGAGTGATTGAACCTGGTTTCGCTAACACTTGTCCACGCTCAACTTCATCACGCTTGGTGCCTCTTAACAAGATCCCTACGTTATCCCCTGCTTGGCCTTCATCCAATAATTTTCTGAACATCTCAACGCCAGTACAAGTTGTTTTCTCTGTATCTTTAATACCAACAATCTCAACTTCATCACCCACATGGATGATCCCTTGTTCTACACGGCCTGTCACTACAGTTCCTCGACCTGAAATTGAAAATACATCTTCAATTGGCATTAAGAATGGCTTATCAATTTCTCTCTTTGGCACTTCAAAATACGTGTCCATCGCTTCCAGAAGCTTATCAATGGCTTCTTTCCCGTAAGGCCCTGTGTCTCCTTCAGAGGCTTTCAATGCAGAACCTACAATCACCGGAGTATCGTCTCCTGGGAAATCATAGCTGCTCAACAAGTCTCTCACTTCCATCTCTACCAACTCTAATAGCTCTGGATCGTCGACTTGATCGGCCTTGTTTAGGAAAACAACCATCTTCGGTACACCCACCTGCTTGGCCAATACAATATGCTCTCGGGTTTGGGGCATTGGACCATCTGCAGCAGATACCACCAAAATCGCAGCATCCATCTGTGCTGCACCTGTGATCATATTCTTCACGTAATCCGCGTGTCCTGGACAATCTACGTGTGCGTAGTGTCTTGATGCTGTCTCGTACTCAACATGTGATGTGTTGATCGTAATTCCACGCTCTCTTTCTTCTACAGCATTATCAATATCCGCATAGCCCATTTTGTCACCTACACCGTAACAGCCCATAATCGCAGCTGTCAGCGTTGTCTTACCATGGTCTACGTGCCCAATTGTGCCTACATTACAGTGGACTCGATCGCCTCTTTCAAATTTTTCTGCCATTGTCTACTCCTCTAAAGTTTAAGCCAATACTGCTTTCAAACGGTTTAATCACCACCCCGTTGTTTAATCACTTCATCAGCGATATTACTCGGTGCTGCTGAATACTTTGCAAACTCCATGCTGTAACTTGCACGCCCCTGAGTGGCTGATCTTAAATCTGTAGCGTACCCAAACATTTCAGATAAAGGTACGTCGGCTGTTACAGCTTTACCCGCTGGTGTGTCTTCCATACCAGAAATGAGGCCACGTCGACGATTCAGATCCCCAACAACATCACCCATATATTCTTCAGGGACCACCACTTCAACTTTCATCATCGGCTCCATTAACACTGGATTTGCCTTTTTAGCACCTTCTTTAAATGCAATAGATCCTGCAATCTTAAAGGCCATTTCACTTGAGTCAACGTCATGGAAGGAGCCATCATACAATGTAACTTGAACATCTTCAACAGGATACCCTGCTAAAATACCATTTTTCATCTGTTCTTGGATACCTTTATCAATTGCAGGGATATATTCTTTGGGAATAACCCCCCCAACGATTTTATTAATAAACTCATATCCTTCACCCGGCTCACGAGGCTCAATCTTGATCCATACATGTCCATATTGACCTCGACCACCTGTTTGTCGAACATATTTAGATTCTTGCTGAACAGTGCTTCTAATGGTTTCTCGATACGCCACTTGTGGATTCCCAACTGCAGCTTCAACTGAAAATTCTCGTTTTAAGCGATCAACAATCACCTCTAAATGCAATTCACCCATCCCTGAAATGATGGTTTGACCTGATTCTTCATCTGAATGAACCCTAAAAGAGGGATCTTCTTGAGCAAGACGCCCTAATGCAACCCCTAACTTCTCTTGATCCGCTTTTGTATTAGGCTCTACTGCAACTGAGATCACGGGGTCAGGGAAGT
>MDTD01185715.1_pt1 | contig 27024 bp, 40 predicted proteins | sample 811221 | NCBI WGS metagenome assembly MDTD01 (sample SAMN05326646, study PRJNA326480) | marine metagenome | isolation source: seawater | place: Pacific Ocean: South West | collected 2011 | reverse complement strand
TTGCCCCACCGGCATAACTTCCGTCACCATGTGCTGTAACATCGCCTAATCCTATTTGGAATCCGTCCGCACTAGCGGCCGTGGTTGCATCCAATTGTGCTTTTGTTACAAAGTGACTAGAAGCAGTACCATTTGCTCCTGCTATTGTGGCTAATGCTCCAGCGGTAGTCTTGAGAATAACGTTGCCGCTATTGCTCTCAATCGTATTACCTCTTTTGCCTAATTCGATATTGGCGCCTACACCTTTAATTCCATAATTCTTAGTGTCTGCCATATAATTTCTCCACTTATTTTTAACCGGTTAGTAATATGTGTGTTTGTATTTGATAAAAGTATTTATCGTAATTTGGATAATTGGTACTGGTTACCAATTAAATATACACATGCCAATTTTATCTAACTTATCTGAGTCCAGACAGCATACTATTAAAAGGTTTTTTGCTGAAAATAATTTAATCAACGTTTACGAATTAGACTTACCATTTGCTTTAAAACAAAGTGAAAACTTTCAAAAAGCAGATATAGAACAGTTATTGCAGTATTGTAATAGTGCAAACATAGACCCAGCCACTGTAGTTATATCTGAATCAAGCCTATCACCTTTAAACAGTCCATTTATACATGTACACTTGCCTGTAAGTTTTATAAACCACAACTATATAAAAGAGGTTGCTGATCAACAGCCAACAAAACACTTTAATTTTCTAGCAGGAAATTATCACTATGACAGGTATTTGTTACTTAATGGTTTATACAGACAAGACTTGCTTAAAAATACGCATTGGTCTGCTTACAGAAATGTTAATACAGAAATACATCGCCAACATCATTACACAAATGACTTTTTGGATTTTTGTGAAAGTGAAATCCCCAGAACAATGAAACATTTGCAAGTACACAATGATTATCCTGAGAATGTGCTAGATTCAAATTTATATGTCGATGGTTCCTTTATAAAAGACAGTAATAATGTAGACCAAGAAATTTTTATTGATAGTGCAATTACTATTACAGTAGATACTTTTGCAAGTACTATACCTAGTGTGTATAAAAGCAAATGGTCTGATGTTGATAAAAAAATAGGCAACACTATGTATTATACTGCAAAGATTATAAAACCTATAAAACACAAAAGACCGTTTATTTCTCTAATTGGTAAAGGCAAACATGCTGACAAGTATCTAAAAGAAATGGGGTTCAAAACATTTGATAGTATATGGTCAGAGTCCTATTTTAAAGCAGATACACCTAAAAAAAGAGTTGACCAGGTTGTTGAATTGTGTTATAATTTATCTAAAGAAAATGTAGGCGACATATATAGAAGAACAAGAGATATATGTAATGAAAATTATGACACACTTACTAAAACAGATTGGATAAAATGGTACCTGAATCAGATAAAGAAAAATTTAGTTACAAAGCCGGCGATTACATAGAAACAGATATTGCCTGGAATCCACCTGATATTAAAACTTTTTGTGAATATGCTAAAGAACATCTAGTAGATGCATTTCCAAGACATGATATTTTTATGCATGGTGCATTCCCCCATTTACCTACATGGGATATAGATATTGCTATCATAGGCGAGCCCACAGACCAAGCAGGTAAAACTATTATAGACTTGACAAACACGAGCCTTAACCAGTATAATATGCTAGTGGATATAACATTATATGAAACACCTGCATTATTCAATGGTGTAACTAGATACAATATGACAGGCGATACTAGTCATCTAGGTAGAGTAGATATGTATAAGCCATTTTATGAAGTATATAAAAACGGAGAGGCTTTGCATTATCCAGAACGTAAAGTTGAAAAAATATCCGAACATTTATATAAACATTTTACTTCATTAGAAGATGTACAACCAAAGTTTAAAAATGAAAGAACACACATTTATGAAGCAAAACATATTTCAACATTTCTAAAAATATATGATGTTTGATGACAGTATAAAAAGAATTGGTTTTTGTTGTAAATACTTAGATCCCGATCAAACACAAAAGCCAAAAATATTAAAAGAAAAACAACAAAACTTTACTGAAAGAGGCACCACTGTGGCTTGGTGTAAAAGACAAGACAAAAAAGTAGCAGAAGACAAACTGCTAGAAATTGTAACACACAACATGAAAAGTGCCTACAATCTTGTTGAATATGTAGGTAGTTTACCAGAAAATATGAGGATGGTAAGACTTGGAAGTAATCAAATACCTATGGCTACTGAGCCAAACTATCGCTACCTTTGGGACGATCCTAATAATATTAGAATGTTGGAGGAAGGATTCTCCAAGATTGGCCAACTGGCTCGTGATCTTGATGTGCGTATTAGTTTCCATCCTGGCCAGTTTTGCGTATTGGCAAGTGATAAGCCAGACGTTGTAGAACGCAGTATAGACGAATTTGAATACCATGCCAACATGGCACGTTGGATGGGTTACGGCAAAGAATTTATGGACATGAAACTTAATGTTCATATATCGGGCAGGAAAGGTTACCAAGGTATTATAGACGTATTACCTAAACTCTCTCCTGAAGCAAGAAATACTATTGCAATAGAAAATGATGAAATGTGTTGGGGACTTGATGAAAGTCTAAAACTGAAAGATCATGTTGCATTGGTATTAGACATACATCACCATTGGATTAGAGATGAAGAATATATACAAGCAGACGACGACCGTGTTAAAATGGTCATTGATAGTTGGAGGGGTGTCAGGCCTACTCTACATTATAGTTATAGCAGGGATGAATGGTTACCTGAACCATCCTTGTTTGAATCAGGAGATAGACATGCAAGTATGCATGTCATGGAGCAATTACTCGATATAGGTTGTAAGAAACAAAAACTAAGAGCACATTCTGATTTTTACCCTAACTATGATGCAAACGAATGGGCATTGAGTTTTTGGGAAGATTTCGATATACAATGCGAAGCAAAGGCTAAGAATTTGGCGAGCCAACAATTATATGAACAGGCATTAGCAACTGTTAAATAGTTGCATGAAGATATTACTTATAGGCGGTTGCGGCTATGTAGGTTCTGCTTTAGGCAAACACTTACAAAAAAACTATTCTATTACTAATGTAGACTTAGAATGGTTTGGCAACTTTTCTATAGGCGATACAGTAAACATTGATTACAATAATCTTACGTCAAATTTTTTAGACAAATTTAATGTAATAATCTTAACTGCTGGTCATAGTAGTGTAAAGATGTGTGATACAGATTTAAATAGTAGTTTCAACAATAATGTTAGAAACTTTGTAAGTCTCATTGATAAGTTAAAAGATCAAAAATTTATATATGCCAGTAGTGCCAGTGTATATGGTAATACATCTGCTACAGAACTATCAGAAGATAATGTAAATTTTAGTCCTATAAACTATTATGACATGACAAAATTACACATTGATCACATTATACAATTAAGCAATTTAGATTATTATGGATTAAGATTTGGTACTGTAAATGGACCAGCACCAAGTGTTAGAACAGATGTAATGATTAATGCAATGGTTAATACTGCTAAACAAAAAGGCGAAATACATGTATTCAATAAGGATACTCGTAGAAGTATTTTAGGTATCAACGATTTATGTTATGCGGTAGAGGCTATAATAAAAAATAATAAAAAATCAAATAGAGGTATTTACAATACAAGCAGTTTTACAAATACTGCAGGTGAAATTGCTGAAGCAGTTGGAAGAATTGCAAATGTGCCTGTAATAGATAAAGATCCGCCAGTTGTTGTTTTTAATGAAAAACTACAAAACAAAACTTACGACTTTGGTATTAGTACAGCAAAATTTGAAAATACATTTGACTTTAAATTTACAGATACATTAGACAGTATCACACAGGAGATGGTTGATCAATATGCCAAATGCAATAGAGACCACAGAGCAAACCTCGTACATTACACTTAATGAATGTGTAGCATGTGGAGGTTCTAACTTAGAACAATTTTTAAATTTAGACAAGCAACCACTTGCAAATAATTATCACGATGGTTCAGGTGGAGGAGATGAATATCCTTTAGGTCTAAATGTTTGTAAAGATTGTTGGCATACTCAATTGCCAGTTAGTGTAGATCCAAAAATTATGTTTGATCATTACATTTATGTAACTGGCACAAGTCAAACTTTAAGAGACTATTGTGATTGGTTTGCAAATTTTGTAACCGAAAGAGAAGATATCACTAATGGGCATTTATTAGATATTGCATGTAATGATGGCACACAATTAGATAGTTTTAGAAAATTAGGTTGGAAAACATATGGTGTTGATCCAGCAAAAAATTTATTTGAAATAGCAAAAGATAAAGGTCATATGGTTAGAAACGCATACTGGCCTATTTCATATCCTAAAATGGATGTAATTACTGCACAAAATGTATGTGCCCACGGACCAGACCCATTAGCATTTCTGCAAGGCGTCAAAGAATGTTTATCAGATAACGGTACAGCATATATTCAAACAAGTCAAAGCCAGATGTATCAACGTAATGAATTTGATACGACATATCATGAACACATAAGTTTCTTTAGTGCTAACAGTATGAAAACATTGGCTGAAAGAGCAGGACTTGTTTTAACAGATATACACATTACTCCTATACATGGAGATAGTTATGTCTTTATACTTAACCATCCTGGGGCAGAAGTAATGGATAGTGTGGATAAAACAATTAAGAAAGAAGCCAAGGAGTTTAGACACAATTTGTCTTTTTATCATATGTTTGGACATAATGCTGAGAGCATTTTAGGACACTTAAAAAATTTAGTTGATAGTTGCAGAGAGCAAGGAAAACTTGTAGTAGGTTATGGTGCGGCGGCAAAAGGTATGACAGTTTTAAATGCAAAAAATATTCAATTAGATTGGATCGTAGATGACAACGAATTAAAACAAGGACTGTTTACGCCAGGAACAAACATACCTATAAAAGATAAGAGCAGTTTAGAAATTGATAAAGAGATTGTAGTTATTCCTTTAGCATGGAATTTCTTCAACGAAATCAAATCTAATGTAAAGAAAATTAGAGACGATAGTAATACACAATATGTCCAATACTTCCCACGTGTGATGTTTATATCATGAAAAATTATTTAATAAGAAGTCTATATAAAATAAAATCTCCTATGTGGTTTGCTGACAGAAGCAATGAAGGAGATTTATATGACTGGTATATGAAAATGCACGATATAAGCCTAAGAACATTTAAAAAATATCTGCAAGGCGAATGGGAATTTATTTTCTTTAATAAAGAAGTTGACGATATACAAGAAGTATTTAAAGATCATTTCTTTGAAATATATGATATTTGGAAACAAGGCAATGTAAATATACTTTATTGTGGCCCTGACAACATAATGATGAAACCTACAGAATTTTTTGGTGTGTATGATGACTTCATGATGTTTAATTACACAGATCCAAAGTCAAGTGTAGAAGCAAATCATTATAATGTACAGCATGAACATTTTTGTAATGCTGACGTTAGATACTATCCAAGTACAATGAGTCAACACATTTGGGATATGGGTATTGAAATGGCAGAGAATTGGGATTTCAACTGCTGGAACACAGAGCAGGTAATTCTTAATAAAATGTTATGGGACCAGCCTACAAGAAATCCTGCAAACACTATAGACCCTACAATGGCATATCAAGGCCATATGCTTTTTGCAGATACAAGATGGGAACAATTAAAGCAGTACTCTAATTCATGGAATAATTGTGATATCAAAGATGCTAAAATTATACACACTCACGGAAGCAGAAATGCTCCTGGTAAATATACTTTAATGAAGGAGTTAGAAGAGTTAGGTGAGTAATGAGTATATATTTACATATTCCTAAGACGGCAGGCACCGCTCTAAGAAACGCATTTTTATTACCAAACAATCAAGGTAAGGTCTTACCTTTTCATGTAGCATCTACACATAATGTAACAGTATATAATTCAGAAGTGCAAGTATTTTTTTCTATTCGTGATCCATTAGAAAGATTTTGTAGTGGCTATTGGGAACGTTTTACAAATCCAAGACGTAGGTTACTTAATAATAATGCTCCTTTAAGATATCAAGGAGAAGGCTATAACAATATCTCATCTATTGAAAGAGATTTGTTTAAAACCTATAAGACTCCAAATGAATTGCTTACAGCAATACGCGAAGATACTTACGACCAAAAAGGAATGTCTTTGCAAAATACAGAATTAAATTTATTATTGGCACCTTTAAAATACTGGACAGGAGACTTAAACAAATACAAGTTATTTGAAAAAAAGGTTGGTGCAGTTTTTGATCAAACAAATTTAAGTAAGATAATGAAGGAAGTATTCAATATAGAGATGCCGAATGATCCTTTTCTTAAACGTAGCAGAGATCAGTTCCCAGAATTGAATCAAACGTATGAAGTTTCAAAGGATAATAAAGATTGGTTTATCAAAACTTTTAGAAAAGCGGATTATAGAATTATAGAGTACATTAGGAGTAGACCCTACTACATAGAAAATTAATTGTAATGCTTGATGGCGCCATCTTGCATATTGTTGGAACAGTCATTTTGCAGTTCTCCTGCTCTAATTAGCCTATCCTAAGAGGGAGGCAAAGTTCTATTACTGTTAGACTGAAATCTATTCTGCCCAACAAATATATTTAACAAAAACTCAAAAAATATATCTAAAACCAGGCATTTTTAATAAAAAATTCATTATGTGTAGTTTTTATCCAAAAAAAGAGGGTGCCTAAACACCCTCTCCTTAATCTGTATATGTCCTATTTCTTGTTGAAGATAGAGTATAAAACCCATGCACCTACTAATCCAAGTAGTCCTTCTGCACTCAGTCCTCCGAGTATTGCCATTATATTAGTTACTACTGATATATCTGGCCAGAAAGGAATTCCTGCTCCTTTGAATAGTACTTCAAATACTACTCCAAGTGCTATAAGCGATATACCTACTTCTGTTAATGCTTTGGCCCATCCGCCAATGCTTTTTAGAATATCCATATATCAACCTCCTTTGATACAATCTGTATCAAGTAATATTTAACTTTGATAACAAAAAGTTAAACTCTGTGTTAAGTTTAAATGGTATATTATGTTTTGCCATAATATATAAATAAGACCCTCTATTTTTCTTAAATACACTTATTAGGAAGATTATATGTTAAAAATAAACAAATTTGATAAGAACGATATCATATCTATTAAACTCCTTGCAGGTGAAGAAATAATTGCTAAATTTATAAGCGATGAAGAAAACTCTATAATTGTAGAAAGAGCAACTACAATGGCGGCAAATCCTCAAGGTGGTTTAGCATTAGTACCTTGGATGATGAGTGCATTGCCAGAAACAATTGAATTAAATAAAGCAACCATTATTACCATGTCACCAACTGCAAAAGAAATTGCAGATAAATTTATAGAAGCAACAACCAATATTGCATTAGCAAAATAATACATTTTATTTAGGTTGACAATACCCTTAAATATGTTATAATATATTTTTGTTGGTATAACTTATGAAAAAATTATTGGCTCTAACGTTGATTTTATCAACAAGTTTAATTGCTAATATACAAGCAGAAAGTTCAAGCAATCTTGAATTAGATTTTGACAACGATCTTACCTGCTTGGCATTAAATCTATATCATGAAGCACGAAGTGAAAGAACTGCCGGAATGTGGGCAGTTGGTGATGTAACCATTAATCGTGTAAAAAGTATTTCATTTCCTAATACAATTTGTAATGTTGTTAAGCAAGGCAGAATGTATGAAAGTTGGAAAACAAAAAGATATCCAGACTTATCTGAAGAAGAAAGAATTTACTATCCAGTAAAAGGCAAATGTCAATTCAGTTGGTGGTGCGATGGCAAATCAGATGTACCAGAAGAATTAGATAGTTGGTACAGAGCATTAGACATTGCAAGGCTAATGATAGATAGCGATATTGGATTAGGACTCACAGATGGTGCAGACCATTATCATGCAGATTATATTGATCCTGATTGGAATGATCATATGATCTTAATCACTACCATAGGTAATCATAAATTTTATAAGTCTATTCGATAAATACTACTATAATACAGACGCAGGTAGGAGAGTAGTATGTATGAATATAGATGTAAAGTTCTAAAAGTTATCGATGGCGATACTGTGGATGTTGATATAGATTTAGGTTTTGGCATAGTTTTAAAAGATGAACGTGTAAGACTTATGGGTATTGATACTCCAGAAAGTAGAACAAGGGATAAAGTAGAAAAACAATTTGGATTAGCCTCAAAGGCACGATTAAAACAAATGCTTGACAATAAGTCAGGACCTATTCTTAAAACACAAATCAATAAAAAAGGTGAAGACATGAAAGGTAAGTTTGGTCGTATTCTTGGAGACTTTAATGTATATGATCCTAATAAAGATGCTTGGAGAAGGGTAACTGAAATAATGGTTGAGGAAGGTCATGCAGTAGCATACTTTGGCGGCAGTAAAGAAGAAATCGAAGATAAGCATATGGCTAACCGTAAAAAGTTAATCAGAGAAGGTCACATAAAGATGACTGAGGAAGAAGCCGGAATTATATAAAAATAGGTTGACATTTGCCTAAATAGACCTTATAATAATTAGATATTGAGGCAAAGTTATGGAAAAAAGATTCTATTCAGGTAAAACATATACTCATGCAACAGGTCATTCCTGTGCATTTAGACAATGGAAAGCAGACAGTCATTGTAATCTAATACATGGCTACTCACTACAATTTGAATTTACATTCGCTGGTAATGATTTAGATGAACGTAATTGGATTGTTGACTTTGGAGGCCTTAAGCCACTTAAAGAATGGTTGAAAGAAATGTTTGATCATACTTATTTGGTAGCAACTAATGATCCGGAGTTAGCAACATTCCAAATGTTAGATGAAAAAAATCTAATTGATTTGAGAATGGTTGCAGGTACAGGCTGTGAGTTGTTTGCTGAGATGGCCTTTGACAAAGCAGATGAAATTGTTAAAGAATTAACAGATGGAAGATGCTGGGTGCAAAGAGTTACAGTTCGAGAGCATGAGGCAAATAGTGCCACAGTCGAACTTAATGATCATCAAAAAATTATTGGATAATTTAAGGTTTCACTGTGAGCCTGGCGACGGCCTAACATAGTGCTAATTAATAAAAATATGAGAAAGATTAGAATGAAACTGTTCTCACTGACGAGTGAGAGCCGTTTTCAAAGGCTTTACAACTAAACTACACAAAAAATCCTCGTTAGTAATCAAATTATAATTTTCTTCTGCAATGTATTTGTAAACAGTTCTAATTTCTTTATCTGGATTTTGTAGAACCTCAATAATATAATCTATTTGTTCTCTGTGAGTAAGTGTATCTAACTTTTGTGCAATCTCTACAATTCTTCCATGAACTTCTAATATTTCAAATCCAATATCATTTAAATATCTTTGACTTTCTGGATCTGCTATACTAAGGATTGGTGCACAATATAACATTGATTTGAAGATTTTATCTGATACAAATCCTTCTGAGTATAAAAAGTCTCTGCCATGATCACAGCCAAGTGTTTCAAATACTATGTTGTATTTAAATTTTCCAATTAAGTCAGGGTTTATTTTAAATGAATCAGCAATAGAATAATCTTTTGTAAAGTCTAATCCTGTAATACTTTTAGGAAAAATACCCATGTATCTATCTTTAAAATTTTCTACATCCATATAATGAGGATCATTCATAGAAAGTGTTGCCCCAGAATAAAATTCATATTGATCATTTTTATTTTTGTTTAGAATCTTATCGACATCACTATCACTAAGAGGTTCGCCAAACCATGTTTTTGTATTTTTATTATAATTAATATTACAACTCCATTCCATATTTGACAATAGGCCTTTTTCATCTAATTGACTTAATAAAATTAATCTTAATTCTTTAGGTTTGTTTATAAAACATAATCCTAAGTGTTGCGGATTATATCTTACTGTATCTCTATCTGGTAGATATTTTTTTGCATGACAATAAGAGTGTAAAGCATACATTGGAATATGTATATCGTTTTTCTTATTATAATTATAACCACTATGTGCAATCTTAATATTGCAGTTTGGTTCAATTGAAGTTAGAATATCGTAAGGATCAATATTTCCAACAGTTAAAAATGTGCCTCCTTCTACATAATCATGAACAATAAATTTAAACCTTTGCAATAGTTTTTTTAAATGATTTTTACTTAATTGCATTAGTGTTATGAAGTTTACTTCCCACCAATATTCATCGTAATTAGTATCTAAGTTAATTAGATCTTTAATTTCTATACCTTTTGCACCAAACTCAACACCGAGAGCAATACCATTTTGGGAACATTTGTCTATTAATTTTTTGCCCAATATTTCAGCATTGTATTTGCTTATAAAATGATATAAAGTTTTTTCATTAGTAGGATAAAAATTGTCTATTAAGCCTCCGTAAAGTTGAGGGTGTCCCCATTTATGGTGATGAGAATCATCTGCTTTGAGTGTATTTGCTATTTTTTCTATGTGTATCACTACTGTATTTATAAATGTTATTATTGCCTTAAATAAATTTTCCGTCTAAAAAATACGATAAATAGTACATTATGTGGTTTGGAATACTAACATTACTAACTGCCTTAGCCATAGCCGGTGTAGCCGCATGGTTTAGTATCGTTGGACTAATGATCTTCTTTAGTGGAAGTGCTACGGCCATTGCAGTAATGGCAGGTACACTTGAAGTTGGTAAACTATTAACAGCAAGTTGGCTTTATCGATATTGGAATGAAACTTCATTTGCATTAAAAACTTATCTATCTTCTGCAGTATTAATCTTAATGCTTATAACAAGTATGGGTATTTTTGGATATCTAAGTAAAGCGGCCAGCGAAGTATCTGCTGATGGACAAGTAGCATTTGCAGAAGTAGAACGTATAGACGGTCAAATAGCCAGAGAAGAAAATAAAATAGATATTATAGAAGACAGAATTTTATCTATTGGCGGTTCAGTAGATGTAAGCGAAAGTATCAGGCAACAAGAAACAATTAGAGATGGTGCCTGGGATAGGGTACAGGGAGATATAGATTTTGCTAACAGTCAAATAGATAGGCTCAGAGATCAGTTAGCAGTATTAGATAAAGCAGTAAATGACCTTAGAGAAAAAGGTGTAGAAGTTGTAACACTTGAAGAAGGTGGTGCATTTAGACAAGCAGAAACAGAAAAAATAGATTATGTTGCACAGGCAAATATATTATTTGATCAGCAAAAACCTCAACGAGATCAGATCAGAGATGATATAAGACTTCAACAAGATAATATAGATAATTACAGAGCACAGGCACAAAAAACAATAGACGATGCAAATGCAGAAATAAACAGATTAAGAAATAACAGTCAGTCTGCACAAGACGAAAACTTAATTAAGATAGATGAATTTAACGGACAAATAGATACAATTTACAGCACAATAGCAACACTTAAAGATGAGAAGTTTGCGGCAGAAAGCATTGTAAGAGATTTAGAAAGAGAAGTTGGACCTATAAAATATGTAGCAGAATTAATATATGGTGATTCATCACAGAGTGTTATGGACCAGGCAGTAAGACTTTTTATTTTGTTGTTGGTATTTGTATTTGATCCATTAGCAGTTATGTTAGTTATTGCCGCTAACCAAACACTATTAAGATATGGTATTAATTTAGAAAAGGGAGGACCTAAAGATCCTGACCCTGAACCTCAAAAATATGATTATCCAATTACACCAAACTACGGAAGTAAACCAACTGTAAAAGATGAACAAATGGTTGAAGCATCAAAAATAGCAGAAGAAGTTGAACATGATTGGGACGAAAAAAGAATGGATAGAATTGGGCAAAATGGCAATGATGGTGAGCATTATGATAAAGTTGAAGAAAAAGAATCACTACCAAGTGCTGTTGATGACGCCGCTGTGGCAATGGCTGAGAGTGCCGCCCTTAAAAGAGAGTCTGATCAAAAAAAAAGATTAGAAAAAGTTATAGATAATTTAAAAAAAGAACTTGCAAAAAAACCAAAAGAAGTTATAATAGAAAAAGAAGTCGAAGTCATTAAGGAGGTTCCAGTTGATGTCGAGGTCGAGAAGGTTATTGAGAAGGAAAAGATTATTGAGAAACCAATTGAGATCGAGAAGATTGTCGAGGTCGAAAAAGTCATCGAAGTCGAAGGACCAGAACGAATTGTCGTCAGAACCGATAATTCTAAAATAGATGAATTAATGTCAGTAAATACAAACTTGCAAAGAGTAATCGGAGATTTAGAAACACAACTCAAAGAAAAACCCAAAGAAGTAGAAAAAGTTGCATCAGGAGATCTTAGAGAAGCCGCACGGCTTATGGCACAAAGTGAATTAAATAAGGAAGACTTATCTGAAGATGAAATTTTTGAAATGTTACAAAAAAGTTCAGAAGAGGATGTCAAAAAGAAAATTGGATTTTGGGCAATGCCATTACCCACAGACAATGAAGAAACTATTGATAACAACAAACGTTATATAGGTAAAAAATGAGTACTGAAGATAAATCACAATCACATTTGAGTTGCAACTTCTGTGGAAAGAACAGAGACCAAGTCGAAAAACTTATTGCAGGACCAAGTGTATATATTTGCGATGAATGTATTAAGATTAGTTATGACATAGTAAGTAAAGAATCATTAGATGAAGTAATACCCGAGTTAGGAGAAATACCAGATCCTAAAGAAATTAAAGATTATTTAGATCAGTATTGTGTTGGACAAGATGATGCTAAAGAATTATTATGTGTAACTGCATACAACCACTATAAAAAAATTATAAATTCTGCAGACCCTGATATAACATTTGATAAGTCTAATGTATTATTGTTAGGCCCAACAGGTTCTGGTAAAACACTATTAGCAAAAACTCTTGCAAGAAAATTAAAGTTACCATTTGCTATAGCAGATGCTACAACATTAACTGAAGCAGGATATGTAGGTGAGGACGTTGAAAGTGTTTTAGAAAGATTATTAGTGTTAGCCGATTATGATGTTGAACTTGCACAAAAAGGTATAGTATTCATAGATGAGATAGATAAAAAATCCAGACGTAGCGAATCTAATCAAAGCACCAGAGATGTAAGTGGAGAAGGTGTACAACAAGCATTATTAAGATTAATTGAAGGTACAGAAAGCAAAGTTAAAATATCTGCTAAAAATAAACTTATAGATGAATATGTTACATTTAATACAGAAGATGTCTTGTTTATTGTTGGTGGTGCTTTTGTAGGCATTGAAGATATTGTAGAAAAAAGAATTAAAAGAAAAAGCAAAATTGGATTCAATACAACCATTGTTGATTCAAATAAACGTAAAAAGTTACTAAGACAACTCAAAAACGAAGACGTTGTTGAATATGGATTAATACCTGAATTGGTAGGAAGATTACCAACTATAGCAACTTTAGACAGTCTTACTAAAAAACAATTAAAATATCTCTTGACAAATGTTAAAAATAATATTATAATACAAATTAAGTCGCTATTCTTGATGGAAGATATTGACATAGAATTCAGTGACCAGTACTATGATTTTTGTGCAGAACAGGCCACAAAGCAAAATTTAGGTGCAAGGTCATTAAAGTCTATTGTTGAAAATAGTGTATTTAATTTGGTTTTTAGATCTAAGGAACTCACAAGTAAAGGTGTTAGAGCAGTTAGATTTGATAAGTATCCTGTAGATAATTACAAACCAATATTAATTTTAGAAGATTCGAGCGAGATAGTGGACGTAGATTACAAACTTTATAATAGAGGATTAGATGGCATTTAAGAAAGGAAATTGGAAAAAGAATACTAAAGAGGGTTACAACAGAAACTTTAATAAGAAACGCCAAGACAAAAGAAAAGAGCATTACTTAGATAAGTTTAAGGGTAGAAACATTGAAGTCAGAAATGGCGATGTGAATGGTGCAGTAAAAAGGTTAAAGAAAGTTTTAGAAAGGATGGACTTTCAAAAAGAAATGGCTAAAAGAGAATACTATGAAAAACCTTCTGTAAAAAGAAAACGCCAAAAAGATCAAGCAATTAAAAAACATAAAAAAGATGTAGATAAAATGATTTCATCAGGTGAATGGATGCCAACACCAACTGTTGGGCAGAAACACCTCAAAGGTAAAAGAGAAAGACGTAGGGCATTTTTACTAAAAAACAAAGTTCAAAGACTTAGAAATAGAGGCTAACAATGAAAGTAGTGGTTGTAAGTGGAGGCTTTGATCCACTGCATTCTGGACACATAAACTTATTAGAATCAGCCGCGGCCTACGGTAACAAACTTATTGTATTATTAAATAGCGATGACTGGCTCACCAGAAAAAAAGGTAGGCCCTTTATGCCCTTTGATGAAAGAGCAAGAATACTTGAAGGTATGAGTGTTGTTGATAATGTTTTTGGTGTAGATGATGCAGATGGTAGTGTCAATGAAGGTTTAAAAAGTGTACAAAAAGCATTTGAGCATATTGGTGAAACAGAATTTATCTTTTGCAATGGAGGAGACAGAGGTAAAGATAACATTCCAGAAATGGAAGTTGAAGGATACACATTTGAATTTAGTGTAGGTGGAGACAATAAAGCAAACAGTAGCAGTTGGATATTAAAAGAATGGAAGTATCCTACAGAACGCAGAGTGTGGGGAGAGTTCAGTGACCTGTTTCAAGATGAAGCAGTTCGTGTAAAAGAATTAATTATAGAGCCTGGTAAAGGTATAAGTTATCAAAGGCATTTTAAACGCAGTGAACATTGGTTTGTAAGCAAGGGAGAATGCGTAGTAAAGCATGGTAAAGATACAAACAATCCAGAAGAATATGATATCATTAATTTAAAAACAGACGATCAAATACATATTAAAGTAAACGATTGGCATCAAATAGTAAATAATAGTGATCAACCGTGCCACATAATAGAAATACAATATGGCGAAGAAACTACTGAGGACGATATAGAACGTCTTGAGTATTACAACGGAGAGTAAATGGAAATGAAAGAACTTAATGAGCAAAGAGTTTGCGAAATATTAAATGAAATTATTAGATACGAAATGGCTGGTGTTGTAAGATATGCACATAGTTCATTAATGGTTAGTGGTCCATATAGAATACCTATCGTAGAATTTTTACAAGAACAAGCAACAGAAAGTTTACAACATGCATTACAGGCCGGTGAACTTATAACAGGATTTGGTGGACACCCAAGCCAAGACATAGCAGTAATAGAAGACAATAATAATCATAGTGTTGAACAAATACTACAAGAAAGTTTAGAGCATGAAGAACATGCTGTATCTTTGTATAAAGAACTTCTTGTTGAAGTTGTGGATGCAAGTATTATGTTAGAAGAATATGCAAGAGGACAAATTGGCCAAGAAGAACAACATGCTTTGGAAATAAGAAAGATGCTGAAGGACTATGGTACAAATAAATCTATCTAAAAAACCAGTATTTGTTTTAACCTACAATGAACAAGAACTTTGGTGTTCTAAATATCCTGTAGAAGAATTTAATACAAAGTTTTCAAATTACCAATTTATAATATTAGACAATGGACAGCAACCATTAATAGAAGATTGGTGTAATCAAACAAATTCATACTACTATGCATCTGAATATAATATAGGTAGCACTGGAGGATATAATTGGATTTTTAAAGTAGCAAACTTATTAGAATATGACAGAGCAGTTTTAACACAGGCTGATGTAGAAATATTAGATACATGTATTTTAGACAATCTATTTGAAGATTGGAAAGATAATCAAATACCTTTCTTCCCCCAAGTTGATAAAACTCTTTGGGACCAAACAGGCCAAGTGTATAATCTTGGGCAACTATTTAGTTTTAATCCAAACTTTATTTTGAGTAATGATTTTACTAATGATGAAAATTATGTTGTAACACACTATGACGATGCTGATTTATTAAGAAGAATGCGTGATTGGGGTGTAGATCTTGTTAATTGCCTTTTAAAGTATTATCCTAATGTTGATTGCGTACAAATAGATAAGAGTCATGTTGCTGAAAGTTTATACAAAATACATCATTGGTCAAGTTTACAGCAGGATCAAAGTGATAATCATGAAAAGTGGTTGAGATACAATAACGATTATCACAAAGATAAATGGGGAGGAGATGGAATGCCTCAAGCATATCCATTTAATAAACTACAAGAACATGAGTTTAATGATTTAGATAGTGAAATTTCAAATGTATCTGGATATACAGAACAAATGAAATATAATGTAAATAAACGTTTACCTCATAGTGCCAGATGGACAGATTTAGGTTACTTACCTTATCCAATTGAGCATGAAATAAATAGATTTTGGTGTAAATATTTAAAAGATTTAGGAATTTCACACAACATATAGTATTTTTTGCTTGACAAAATCACAATATGTGCTATTATAAGACAGTAAGAAATTAATCTTACACATTTAAGGACTAAAATATGAAACATTTTTTATTAGGCGTAACAGCATTTGCAATTATAACAGGCATTGTATTAAGTATTGAATTCGTACTTGATGACATGTTGCAATTAGGTAAGGATACTGTAACAACTTTAATTATGGTTGGTGCTTTATTGTTCATTGCTAAACCTTTTGGGGAACTTACTGCTTCAGTATTTAAACTTAACAAGTAGTTGACAAATATAGCAAATCTGTTATAATAATAATTATGACAATGCATTTACAACGAGGTCTGAGTACCATAAACACTCGTAAACGTAAAGTAAAGATTACGAAAGCCAAGATGGCTGAACTCGAGGTTAGATGGAGAGAGCACAACAAACGTATGAAGCAAACACACATGCATCATATGAGATATGACACACTTGAAGAGTACATAGATTATTGTTATGGTCGTATAAAAAGACCTGACCCACGTGATCGTTCACAGTTTAAGCCTCGCAAAATTGAAACAAATTGGCGAGCAGAACAAGACAAGGATCATCGTAAGAAATATCCAAGTTTGATGGAACAGCAAATGGAAGATGGCACATACAAAAATTCTGGCGATGGTATGCGTAAAAAAGAATCTATGAAATACACAGGCGATCTTATACAGGGTATTGCTACAATGCACAAGAGTAATGCAGTTCCTGTAATGAAAGGCACAGACCAAGCAAAAGATATAGCCAGAATGAGAAGATAATGGACGGAGTAATTTTAGTAGCAATAGTTATAGTTTTGTTTATAGCAGTAGGTCAACTAATTGTAACAGTTATTACCGGAGACGGTGGAACTAAAGGTATCAGCAAAGACACCTATTATGGTAGAAAAACTGGTAAACAATATACAGCAGAAAAAAGCAGAGAAGAACACATAGTATAAATGACACAAAAAGAACAGGACGAACTTAAAAATTTTTATGCATCTAAAGGTATATTGGTGCCTAACAATTTTAAGTTTCCTACATGTGATCATCCAATAGAGGAATGGTGTAGTAATTGTGATTATGATTACAAAACCTACGAAAAGATACCTCATTTCAAAAAGTATTCAATTCTAAAATATTTTGATAATAATGGAAAAGAAATCAAAGGATAAAGTACCTAATACTTTACAGGATCAAGCCTGGAAAAGAGCAAAGGAAAACAAAGAACCAAGAACAGGTTATCCATGGGATTGGTTAGATTATGAGGATATCAAGAAAGAGGAAGACAATGACAAAGCAAAATAAAACAGAGTATGCTAAAATAAAAACTCAGCAGGCAGAACAGTTAGGTTCAATTGATGAAATACATCCAATGAAGCAAGTTGCAATTATGTCTGTTATACAAGTATTAATGTTAATAGGTATGGGAATTGGTATGTTTATGATAGGATTATCAGTAGGTTCATAATGGCAGAAGATAAAGATAAAAGTAGCAAAGGACAATGGCATGGTGGTAAAGGTTCCATTCAAAAGTCAGATGGTCAGGACAAGTATGCAGAAAACTATGATAAAATTTTTAATAGTAATAAGAAAAAAACTTTATCAAAACGTGAAAGAGTATTAATGGAGCCACCATTATTTAAAAGTGAAGAGGATAAAGATGAAACAAAATGAAAAACCTTATCAGTCATTGGCTTGGCTGGCAACTGCTGTCTTAGTAAGTGCGGCCGGACTTGCAAGTTTTGTGCCTGCATTAGAGTTGCACCATTATGCATTTATAACTGCAAATAGTTTGTGGGTTTATGTTGGTTATAAATGGAAAGAAAATACTGTAATTGTTTTGAATTCAGGACTAACAATAATTTATATTTTAGGATTAATAACATAATGATTAAACTAACTGCAAAGAATTATAAAGATGTAATACAGCCTTCACGCAGAGTATGGCCAAAGTATTCAACACAATTATTAAATGTTGCTGTACAAAACTGTCAGGCATTAAGAGCAAAGTTTGTAGGCTCTATGAAAGAAACTTGGTTAGAGATGAAAGAGCAAGGTATCAAAGGTACACTTTCAAATTGGGAAACTTTTTATAACAAACAACACAATCCAGATGCATTAATTGAAGCAGGTAGAAAGACTTATGCAATGATTACCGCAATGAATATAGGTGGTATAGACGAAGAAATGTGTATAGATTATATTAAAGAAGTTGTATATAATAAAACTCATATGGGAATGGGAGGAGAAGAAATGGCTGTAGAGGTTGTTGCTAATTATTACAATTTACCTTACAGGTTTAGTAACGCAGAAGAAGAGAGTCAAGGTATAGATGCATGGATAGGTGACATGCCAGTTCAAGTTAAACCTGAAGGTAGTGCATTTAAAGGACATGTTCACAATCATGCAGACGAAGACAAACAATTATTAATAAAATATACTCCTAAAAAAATGGTCTGCTATATTTACAATCCAGAGTTTGCAGATGGCAACACATAAAATTATTAAAGCAATAGTTACTGATGATGGTGATTATGAATATATTACAGATCAAGGTATTCATAACACATTAAAAAGTATTTGGAAGTGGGCAGATAAAAATGATGTTGAAATTAACTTTATAAAAAGTTATGCAGATAATTTTGTACATGGGTTAGAATTAAATGTACAAGCAGTATTTAAATACAAAGAAGATCTTGCATTATACAAGATTACATTTGGATCACAACCATACAACAAACTTACAATGAATAATGATATACCACTCTTTATACATGAGTAATAAAAGATTAGCATTTAAAGAAGCAGTAAGTGATACTGCATTAGCCTTCTTAATAAATGTACCAATAGGTTTTCTTATAATTGAATTTGCAAACTTAATAGGTATTGTTACAACAACATATGAACAAAATATTCAATTGGTTATATTACAAAATATTGTATTTACATCAGTTGCAATTATAAGAAAAACCTTTGTAAGAATGTATTTTGAAGAAAAAAATGCAAAAAATAGGTTGAAATATTCAAAATAATACATATATATTATAATAATAGATAAATAACTTTGCAATTTAGAAATAGATTGCACGGAAGATTAGATCTTCAAAAGAGCACGGGCCTTGAAATAGAGGTCTTCAAAAGTGCTCGGGTCTATTCATCTAAGATTAGAATGATGTAACTAATTAGTTTACTAACATAGAGCATTATTTTTTGGCCCTGCCAAGACAGGTTATTAGTTGGCAACACCTAATAACGATAAGCGAAGCCAGGGAAGTAGGATAGAGGGACAGGACACACACTAACGAATGCCCCTCTAACCCGCGATTTGTTCTTACGCCTAATGGGTTTGAACATCTTAGGAAATAAAATAACTTGCTTAAATAAAGGAGATTATTATGGTAAACAAGCAAATCCGTTTCACGACCGAAACACTTTCCCCACTCTTTAAAGCCTCAGTTGGCTTTGACAATTTAGTAAATGAATTCTTCAATGAACCAACATTTACAAATGCAACCGGGTATCCGCCCTACAATATTAGCAAAGGCAAAGATGATGTATATGAAATTACATTGGCAGTTGCAGGATTTAAAAAGGATGATATCGACATTGAATTAGAGGATGGTACTTTAAAAATTAACGGTACTTCTAATGTATTAGATGACGATAAAGAATATCTACACAAAGGTATTGCAGAAAGAAATTTTGTAAGAACATTCAAACTTGCAGAATATGTAGAAGTAAAATCTGCAAAACTTATTGATGGTATTTTAAGAGTTTCATTAGTTAGGAATGTTCCTGATGCAATGAAGCCACAAAAGATAAGTATATCTTAAATATACAGGTAAATATTGGGGAAGAGGATTTAAACTTTTCCCCAATTTATTATGGCAAGCAAAAAAAGTACTAAAAGAAAAACATTGGTATATCTAATCCCCGAAGGAGAAACGAGAGACCATCACACATATCATTATACTGCTGTGAAAACAAAACGCATGATTACAGAACAACAAAAATTAAAGTTGAAAAAGTATAATCCTGTAAAGAGAAAACATGAGATGTTTGTTGAGGCTAAACTACCGCCACATAGCAAATAATTCTTGACACATAGTACTGCTTGTTGTATAATAAACTTTTAAAGGTGTTATATGGCAAAGGCAAAATCGAGTACAAAAACTAAAACAGAAATAAATTTTCCTGAAAGATATAATGTTATCATGTTTAATGATGACTTTACTCCTATGGATTTTGTAATACAATTACTTGTAGAGGTTTTCAATAGAAGTCTTGAAGAAGCAAAAACTGTAACTGTAAACATTCACAATGAAGGACAAGGTATTGCTGGAACATATAATTATGAGATTGCAGAGCAAAAGTTAAGCGAAGCATTAACAATAACAAGATATAACTCTCACCCGTTAAAGATTACAATGGAAAAAATGTCGTGAAAGAGTTTGATAATCAATACACCGCAGGTTTTAGTACGGCAACAGAAAACGAAAGTTTTGAGCCTGGACTTAATGAAGATGTTGTTAAACGTCTTAGTGCCATTAAGAATGAACCAGAATGGGTAACCGAATTTAGACTAAAAGCCTGGGACAATTTACAGCGAATGGTAGAACCTAATTGGGCAGAAGTTTCATACGAACCAATTGATTATCAAGCATTAAGTTATTATTCAGCACCAAAAGTTAGAAGTAAAGATGATATTCCTCAAGAAATATTAGATACATTTGAAAAGTTAGGTGTGCCATTGCATGAAAGAGATGCATTGCTCGGTGTCGAAAAAAAGAAAGACCCTAAACTTATACCAACAGTGGCCGTTGACGCAGTATTTGATAGTGTAAGTATTGCAACAACTTTTCAAAAAGAATTAAAAAGTCACGGAATAATTTTTTGTAGTATTAGCGAAGCAATACAAGAACACCCAGATTTAGTTAGAAAGTATTTAGGTAGTGTTATCCCTTCAAAGGATAATTACTTTGCTTGCCTAAATAGTGCCGTCTTCACGGACGGCACTTTCTGTTATATACCAAAAGGTGTTAAGTGTCCTATGGAACTTAATACTTACTTTAGAATAAATGCTCGTAATACAGGGCAGTTTGAACGTACATTAATTATAGCAGATGAGGATAGTTATGTTAGTTACTTAGAAGGTTGTACTGCACCAGCATATGATGAAAACACATTACACGCCGCCGTTGTAGAATTAGTAACACATGACAGAGCAGAAATAAAATACTCCACAGTACAAAATTGGTACCCTGGAGATGAAAATGGTGTTGGTGGAGTATTAAATTTTGTAACAAAAAGAGGACTTTGTAAAGGTGAAAACTCTAAAATATCTTGGACCCAAGTTGAAACTGGTTCTGCTGTTACTTGGAAATATCCTTCATGCATATTACGTGGTGATAATAGTATTGGTGAGTTTTATAGTGTTGCAGTAACCAGAGGAAAACAAATGGCTGACACAGGAACTAAGATGTTACACGTTGGTAAAAATACTAAAAGCACAATTATATCTAAAGGTATAAGTTTTGGTGATAGCAGTAATACATACAGAGGACTGGTTAGAATTAATAAAAAAGCAGACGAAAGTCAAAACTATACTGTATGTGATAGTTTGATGTTGGATAATAGTAAAGCAATAACTCTACCATTAGTACAGCAATACAATAATAGCAGTATAGTTGAACATGAAGCAAGTACAGGAAAATTGTCAGAAGAAAAGTTATATTATTTAATGAGTAAAGGCTTGTCAGAAGAAGATGCTATTAGTGTAGTAGTAAATGGTTTTTGTAAAGATGTTTTCCAACATCTTCCGTTGGAGTTTGCCGCTGAGGCAAATAAACTATTAAGTGTTACACTCGAAGGAGCAGTAGGATGATTAAAGTTAATATAGATGATATAGGTGGAGAAGTTCTCAAAGATAATGCACAATATCTTTTAAAAGATAATGCATTTGGAAATAACTTAGTATTAAGTAGCACGTTTTTAAGAGCAAACCGATCTACGAATGGGCATACTCATTCAGGACAAGAAGAAGTTTATTTCTTTATGAAAGGCAAAGGTGAAATGCAAATCAACGAAGAAAGATTTGATGTAAAAAAAGGTGATGTTGTTTGCATAGAAGATGGAGACTATCATAGAGTTTTCAATACAAGTCACTTAGGATTGTATTTTGTATGTGTTTTTGATGGAGGCAGAAATCATTAACTTATGTTAGTAATTCAAGATCTTACAGTTAAGATAGAAGATAAGGTTATTATTCCTTACAGTTCCTTAGCATTTGATAAAGGTATCCATATTATAATGGGGCCTAATGGCGTAGGCAAAAGCACATTTGCACATGCCTTAATGGGTAGCGAAGATTATACTACTGAAGGAGCAGTTCAACTTAACGGTGAGGATTTATTAGAATTAGAAATATTTGAAAGATCTCAAGCAGGATTATTTGTATCATTTCAACACCCAACACCTATAGAAGGTTTAAGTAATTTTCAAATGGTTAGGCAATGTGCAAAGTATCATGATTTTGCAAAAGATAAAAAGTTAAGTGAGTTGTTAAAAGAATTCAAAGAACTATCTGTAAAATATAATTTACCTGAAGATTGGGATAAAAGACATCTTAACGTAGAAGCAAGTGGCGGAGAGAAAAAGAAAAACGAACTTATACAAATGGAGTTATTTGGCCCGCCTTGTGTAATATTAGACGAGCCTGATAGTGGTTTAGATGTAGATGCTATTAACATTTTAATAGATAGATTAAAAGAATATAACAAAAATAATGATAAAATTATAATTATTATATCTCACTATGAAAAATTAATTGCATCATTAAATCCTACTTCTATAACAGTATTAGGTAAAACTGGTGCAAAACAATTTAGTGATGTTTCTATAGCAGATAAAATTTTAAATGATGGATTTAAAGATTTCTTATGAGTGGGTACAAATATACATTAAGAGATATACACGAGTTCTATCAGTATGATAAACAAACACCAATGTCTATCTATATGCCTGATGTTGTTAAGAGAATTGAAGATCATGTACAAAATAAAAATCCTTTAGATAGTACATATTATAAACACATGAAAATAAAATCCATATCCGATATGGAAAATACTATGTGTACTCCTGCAGAGTTAAGCACAGAAAGATTAGATGGACCATCTAATGATATAGAAATTGAAGACGGTTTTATTTTTGATACACGTGAACATTTCTATCAAGTTGATGTTAAATTATTAGACGGAACAAATAAAAAGAAGTTTAAGAAGTATCAAGAATACTTCTATCCCACAGGTAGAATGTCTGACTTATGCATACTAAATTCAAATGGTCCTGTTGGTATAAAAACATTATCAAATCGACATAGTAATATAAATTTACATTATGGTTTTAAAAAAGAAAACACAAGAAAAGCAATTACAGATTTAAGTTGTAATGTAATTATTGTAGATATAGGTAAAAAAAATGAAGCAAATATATCCGAAGAGTTTTTATCTAACACAGGTGTTAAACTTTACAAAATTCTATATCTAATTAGGGAAGGCGCCAAAGTAAAAATAGAAAGAACTATTCATGATGGTGTACAGTCTATAGAAAGTAAATTTATACAGTTTCCTAATAGTTCATTAAAAATAGATTCTTATAACAACAAAAATAAATATGCATATACACAAGAACTAAATGAGTTTGAAGTGTGGGACGAGTCGCACACATTAGTTAATGGCAAATACATTTTAGAAGAAGACAATATTAATAATGTAGCATGTCAAATACATCACAAAGGCCCAGGCAGTTACAGTAATGTAGATGTTAAAAGTACTTTAGAAGACAAGTCTCATCTTAGTTTTTTGGGTGAAATAATTGTAGACAAAAGTGCTATTGATACAGATGCTCAACTTACAAATAAAAATTTACAATTAAGTAAGACAGCGACAGTAGTAACAGAGCCTCAGTTAGATATTAATACAAAAGAAATTTCATGCAGTCATGGATGTACTGTAAGTAATGTTGATAAAGAACAACTTTATGCATTACAAAGCAAAGGTATAAATGATACCGATGCAAGGAGAATTTTAAAAGAATGTTTTCTCGATTTGATAATATGAGTTGGAAGTCGCAGTTTCCTACTTTGCATAATGACAAAACTCTTGCGTACTTTGATAGTGCGGCATCTTCTCAAACGCAACAAAGTGTTTTAGATAGGATGAATAAATTTTATGAGCATGAAAGATGTAATGTAAATAGAGGAGACTTTCCTATAAGTCAATCAGTTTCTGAGGATATAGAGGTCGCAAGAAGTCAATTTGCAGACTTAATAAGTGCAAAGCCAGAGCAACTTATTTTTACAGCAGGTGCTACTCATGGTTTAAATATTATTGCAAATTGGTATGCGGATATGCCAGTAGTAATAATTAGTGAAGCAGAACACACATCAAACATTTTACCTTGGCTCGCACAAGGTAGAACCGTAGAAAATGGCAGATTAGTTGTTTTACCATTAACAGATAAAGGTACAGTTTGTTTAGCAGAATTAGAAAAAGCATGTGAATCATATCCCTATTCATTACTATCGTTAATAGGTACAAGTAATGTTTCAGGCATAACAAATCCTATTAAAAAAATTACAAAAATTGCTCATAATTTTGGTGTTAAGGTAGCAATAGACTATTGCCAAACTACTGCATCTAAGCAAGTAAATGTAAATACAATTGATCATGCAGTTTTTAGTGGACACAAAATGTATGGACCAACAGGTATTGGTGTATTATATAGTAGGTTAAGCACAGACATAATGCCTCCTGCAAGTATAGGAGGGGGAATTGTAAATCATTATGACTTCAATGGCAACGTAGATTTTTATGAAGGGCCTGCAAAACATGAAGCAGGAACTCCAAACATAGCAGGTATATTAGGATTAGGTATAGCAAGTGAATGGATTAACTTTGTAGGTTATGATGTTATAAGAAAAAAACTTGCCGATACGGCATTGTGTCTATCAGAGCAAGGTTTGTTTAACATTGATGGTTTAAATTTGCTGTATCCAGACTTTGGACATCATGAAAGAAATGTGTACAGTTTTACATTAGATGATGCACACCCAAGTGATATAAGTATTTTATTAGGTTTAGACAATGTTGCAATAAGAGTTGGTAAAGTTTGTGCCCACCCTTATGTAAATAAATTAACAGATGGAAAAGGTATTCTTAGAGTTAGTACAGGTGTATATAACACAGAAGAAGATTGCGAAAAATTAGTGAAATCATTATGCAAGGCAATGAAGAAGATAAAAGGCTAAGTCAATTAGACATGGAAAATAATTTGCCTCTTAAAGGCAGAGATTATGAAGCAATTAATTCTGATGAGCCTGATTTAGAGCAACGTGTTAGAAACAATTTAAGAAAAGTAGTTGACCCAGAGATAGGAATAAACATTGTAGACCTTGGTTTAATTTACGATGTAAATGTAAATGAAGAGAATGATGTTCAAGTGCTAATGACTCTTACTGCTCCAAATTGTCCTTTTGGGGAAATGATTTTAATGGAAAGTGAAATGGCAGTAAGAAGTGTAAAAGATGTAAACATAGCACAAATAAATTTAACTTTTGACCCACCTTGGAATCCTGATCAACATGTATCAGATGAAGCCAAATATCAAATGGGTATCCTCTAATTCATATAAATACTGCATTATAAAGGAGATTAGCAATGGCATTTGAAATTATTGTACCTAACGTAACTTTTAAAACAAGGAGAGAGACAGAAACTTCTCCCGGGTTTGAATGGTATGACTTAACCTCAGAAGAAATATTTGCAGGTAAACGTGTTGTATTATTTGGATTGCCTGGTGCATTTACACCAACCTGTTCAAGTACACACTTGCCAGGGTTTGAAAGCGAATACAATAATATGAAAGATCTCGGTGTAGACGAAGTTTATTGTATTTCTGTTAATGATACCTTTGTAATGAATGCTTGGTTATCTTCGCAAGAAATCAAAAACGTAAAACCTTTACCAGATGGTGCAGGAGAGTTTTCCAGAAAGATAGGCTTTTTAGTAGACAAAACTAATATAGGTTTTGGTATGAGGTGCTGGAGATATAGCATGGTAGTTACTGACGGAGTAGTAGAACAAATGTTTGTTGAACCAGGCATGGACGATAATGCTGATGGTGATCCGTTTGAAGTAAGTGATGCATACACAATGATTGATTATCTTAAAGCGGTTGCTCAAGATAACAATGGTGAATGAAACTCTCGAAGTAATTAAATGGTCTGATTATCAAAAAGGTATTGCTCCGTTATGGAATACAACACCCAAAAATATTCCAATATTTAATAATCCTTATCACATAATAGAATATCCAAAACACATGTGGCACACGAGTATAGTGCTATTTCCTGTGTGTTTTAAAGTAGATAATATTCCTGTTGCATATAGTTGTGTGTATAACATAAGTGATAAACACATAAGAACAAGAGGCATATTTGTATTAGAAGATCACAGGGGAAAAGGCTATGGTCATAAAATGCAACAAGCACAATGGGATTTGTTTCCAAAAACATTT
>MDTD01014906.1_pt1 | contig 27035 bp, 26 predicted proteins | sample 811221 | NCBI WGS metagenome assembly MDTD01 (sample SAMN05326646, study PRJNA326480) | marine metagenome | isolation source: seawater | place: Pacific Ocean: South West | collected 2011 | reverse complement strand
TCCGGTAAGAACCTTACCTCTGTTCCTGTTTTGTCGGTTTCCCCCATTTCCTTGAGGCCACCTTGTGCTATCCCGTTCGAAAAACTTATTTGGTGTGTTTTGTTTTCTCGGTATATTGTTAATTCCAGCCAAGAAGATAACGCGTTTACTACTGACACCCCTACACCATGTAAACCGCCTGATATTTTGTACGAATTATCATCAAATTTTCCACCCGCGTGAAGTACTGTCATAACTATTTCTGGTGTAGTCCTACCATCTTCATCTTCTGGATGCATACCAGTGGGTATTCCCCTCCCATTATCCCTTACGCTGACAGATCCATCGTCGTGTACTGTTACATGAATTTGATCACAGTGCCCAGCTAAGGCTTCATCTATGGCATTGTCTAGCACCTCAAATACCATGTGGTGTAAGCCAGTTCCATCGCTTGTATCGCCAATGTACATTCCAGGGCGCTTTCGAACCGCTTCTAGTCCTTTCAAAACCTTTATGCTGTTGGAATCGTAATTTGGTTGTTTTTCTTGCATATGTAACCTTTTAAATTTTCATTGGCATTACCACGTACTTAAATTGATCGTTTTCTGGTTCCGTCACTAACATGCTACTGTTTTCGTCACCCAACGAACATTCCACTTCTTTGTGCTTTATATTATTCAATGCGTCTATTAGGTAATTTATGTTAAAACCTATATCTATTGGATCATATTGATAAACTATTTCCAATTCTTCCTCAGCTTCTTCTTGATCAGCATTATTGCACGCCACCCGCAACGAATTACTCGATAACACCCATCTTACCCCTCTAAATTTTTCATTAGCTAAAATCGATGCCCGTTGAAGAGCTTGTAATAATTCCAATCTATTTATGTTAAATGATTTTTCATAATCGACTGGAATAACCCTTTGATAGTCTGGGAATGTTCCCTCTATAAGCTTTGTTTTAAGTATGATTGAGTTTATTTTAAAAGAGGCTTGAGTTTCGGATTTCTCTACCATTACTATATCCTCATCATCACTTAACAATTTTACGAGCTCTAACACAGCCTTTCTTGGAATAATGAATTCAGTTGATTCAGGTGTCTGGTCTATATGTTTCTTGATAAATCCCAGTCTATGACCATCAGTTGCTACCATAATAATCTGGTTTTTTTCTAGTTTTATTAAAAGACCATTAAGGTAATAACGAATATCCTGGGTGGCCATGGAATACTGGACCTGTAAAAGCATCTGTTTTAATTCTTTTTGGGTTAGTTGGAAGCTGATGGTGTGGGTTTCAGATAAATTATTACTTACTAATTTTGGATAGTCTATGGATGGCAACGTCTGTAAACTGAACTTACTTTTACCGCTAGATATATTCACAATGTTGGAAGTTTGTTTAAACTTTATTAATGAATCCACATCCAAAGATCTTAGAATATCTAGTAACTTGCGAGCTGGGATTGTCAGATTTATATCATTAGCTTCCCTGTCTAGATTAGAGTTAGCCGGTATAGTTACTACAGCTTCAATCTCTAACTCTAAGTCTGTGGCCGAGATTACCAGTCTATCCTTTTGCAGTTGCCAATGAATGTTGGACAAGATAGGTAGAGTGTGGCGCCGTTCTACTATACTTACCGTCGATTGAAGTGGAGCTAGAAGTAATTTAGTAGGTATTGATAACATAATTTTATATAAATAATAGTAATAATAGTTAAAAAAGTGGCGGGGGATATGTAATATAAGTGACGATTTACATGGGGAAATCGCTAAATATAAATCTCATATAACCCCTGATTATACTGTTGATAGAATGTGGATCAAATCTTAATTTTTGTTTATCTGCATATGAATAACAATTCATACTATTTTTATTCACAGAATTGTTAACCTCGTAATGCTAGTAATAATTCGTCATAGGCTCTCGCTATTTCTAAGTCAGTAGATCTCAAAGAGTCGATTCGCCTACAAGCGTGTAAAACAGTGGTGTGATCTCTACCGCCAAAAGCGTCACCGATATCTGGTAAACTTTTGGTAGTAAGTTCCTTTGCCAGTGTCATAGCTAATTGTCGCGGCCGCGCAATGGCTCTAGATCTCTTTTTTGAAAACATGTCGGAAACTTTGATTTTGAAATAATCGGCCACTAATTTTTGGATATTCTCAACAGAGGTTTGGCGAGTTTGAACAGCTAAAAGATCTTTCAGGGCCTCGCGAGCCACTAGAATAGAAATAGGCTGCTTAGAAAATTTTGAGAAAGCAGCAATTCGTTTTAGGGCACCCTCAAGCTCTCTAACATTAGATTGAATAAGATTGGCAACAAAGAAAGCTACATCTTCGCCTAATTTGATTTTTTCAATGGCAGCTTTTTTTAGCAAGATAGCAACTCGCATTTCCAATTCAGGGGGTTCGATTGCTACTGTCAAACCCCATCCAAAACGGGAAATTAATCTATCTTCTATGCCGGAAATTTCCTTAGGATAAGAATCGCATGTTATAACGACTTGTTTGTGTTCTTCTATGAGCGCGTTGTATGCATAAAAAAACTCTTCCTGTGTTCTTGTCTTGTTGGCAAAAAATTGAACGTCATCGATTAAAAGAAGGTCGAGGGAATGATAAAACTTTTTAAAGGTGTCAAAAGCTTTATGTTGGTACGCCTTAACCACGTCGGAAACATACTGCTCAGCGTGAGTGTAACGAACTTTAGCAGAGGGAAATTCAGATAACACCATATTACCGACAGCATGCAAAAGATGGGTTTTTCCTAAACCTACGCCGCCGTAAATGAACAGAGGGTTATACGCACCGCCAGGGTTGTCACCAACCTGTAGACCAGCGGCCCTCGCCAACTGATTGGCTTTACCAGTTACAAAAGAATCAAAAGTAAAAAGCTTATTAATCCGATTTGTAGATTTGGGTTGTGCATGAAAATTTTGTTTTGTTTTGATATCTTTTTTATTGACGTCGTTGTTTGATGGAATCGTAGTTATCGCTGACTTATGAGCAGACAGGGTTGTAATTATCTTAACATCGCTATCAAGTAAGTTTTTAGCAAGAGTTTGGATTTCGCCAATGTACTTATCTCTCAATAAGTCTAGTGCGAACCGATTGGGAGCCTCGATGGATAAACTATTATTCTTTAGTTCTACTTTAAGTGGTTCGATCCAAGTCTTGTATTGTTCAGACGGGACGATACGTTGTAAATGAGAAAGGCAACGCGGCCAGAAATTGGTCATTAAGATCCCTGAATGTAAGAATTAAGTTCTAAATTATTCATCTTAGATTCTAACAGCGAGTGGCAATGTTATCCACAAGTGAATTTTAGAAAAACGAGGTTTTTTCTTTACGTTTTGTAGGAGACATTGATAAAATAGGGGTTGTCAAGAATCATAAGCGAATTAATATGAAGAGAACATATCAACCATCTAAAATTCGGCGGTCAAGAACTCACGGGTTCAGGGCAAGAATGAAAACCAGAAGTGGTAGAGCGATAATAAACCAACGTCGAGCCAAGGGAAGGGCTAGAGTAGCTCTATGATCCTTAGTGAGAATAAAAAGCTTAAATAAATCTGGGGTTTTTCATGAAGCAAGGAAAAACAGCGTTAGAGGCAAATTTATTGAAGTAGCGGTAAACCGAACAGGCCACATTGAAAGCACTTTAGAAGTAGGGTTGATTGTGCCGAAAAAAGTTTGCAAAAGGTCGGTAGATAGAAACAGGATTAAACGGCAATTGAGAGAAAATATTAGAAACTATTCGTCAAAATTCGATTGCGTGTGGATTGTCATTAGAGTTGTCAATTGTTTTACCAGGGAAAATTGCAAACAAGTGTCGGAAGAACTTAAAGTGTTTTTGAATCAAGCTTAAAATGGTAAAGGTTATCGTTGCAATTGTTAGGTTATATCAGCTAATTGCTTCTCCAATATTGGGTAGCAACTGCCGTTTTTATCCAACTTGTTCTCAATATTGCATAGAAAACCTAAAAACTCATGGCATTACTGTAGGATTAATGGGTACGATTTATAGAATAGCACGGTGTAATCCTTGGAATCGTGGGGGATATGACCCCGTTAAACCTCGCAACAAGAAAACAAATAATAATATAAATATCTGATTTAATAATAAAAGTATTTATTTAAAACAAATTTATTGATGGGTAATTTCGGCTTCAAGCCACGGGGAAGATATTGATGGATAGCACTAGACTTTTCGCAGGGGTAATATTAGCTGTTTCATCTTTTCTCTTGGTCCAAGAATGGTTAACGGAAAATCGCGAGAAGAATGCAGTAGATCAGGTTTCGCAAGAGCCGGAAATCAAATCAATTTTAGAAGATACAAATGCAGTAGATCTTCCTCAACCAAATGTTGCGGTACCAGAGCGGTCCGATTTAAATTTGGATTCAACCCCTTCTGATGACATGGCACCATACACGAGTGCGTTTGGCGGAGAAAGGATAGTAGTTAAAACAGATACTCTGGAGGTAGTATTTGATACTTTAGGCCCTGAGATCGTGAAAGTTGAACTTTTGAACCATCCTTCAAAAGAAAGTAAAAATAGTAATTTCGTAATCTTAAATAAGACCCCAAACCATTTCTATACGGCCCAAATTGGCTTAATTGGTGAAAATCTACCAAACCACAAAGATATTTTTTACACCAAAAATAGGTCTTATACTTTAAGTGAAACAGAAGATACACTGATAGTTGATTTTTCGACAGAAAAGAAAGATATTATTTTAAATCATGTGTTTAAATTCACTAGAGGATCGTATCTTATAGAAGTTTTGAGTGAAACAAAAAATTTGAGACAAGAACCTGTTCGAGCTCACGCTTATTACCAATTAGTAAGGGATAATACAAATCCGTCAGGAAATTCAATGATGTTGCCGACCTACACCGGCGTAGCATTATTTACCGAGGAATCAAAATATAAAAAAATAGATTTTGAAGATATTAAAAAAGGAGAAAAAAAATATCCTCAGATCGCAAGTGATGGTTGGATTGCCATTATTCAGCATTATTTCCTTGGAGGTTGGATACCAGAGGAAAATGAGACGAGAGAGTACTATACAAGATATCAAAAAAATGATCTTTACAGCGTAGGAGTTATTCTCCCGCTTCAAACTGTAGACAGTGGCCAAACGGTTTCTGTTGAAAATCGGTTATATGTTGGGCCTCAAGATCAAGACAAGCTTTCAGAAATTTCGAAAGGGCTCAATTTAACCGTCGATTATGGTTGGTTAACTATCATAGCTTCACCACTCTTTGACTTACTACAATGGATACATAAGTTTGTCGGTAATTGGGGTTGGTCAATCGTGGTTTTGACTATCATCATAAAGTTAATTTTCTACCCGTTGTCTGCTGCTAGTTATAAATCCATGGCCAAAATGAGAGTCGTTGCTCCCAAGTTGCAAAAACTTAAGGAGCTTTACGGGAATGACAAGCAAAGAATGCAACAAGAAATGATGGCGTTATATAAAAAAGAACAGATTAATCCTTTGGGAGGCTGTCTGCCTATTTTAGTGCAAATTCCCGTTTTCATAGCCTTATACTGGGTTCTTTTAGCGAGCGTGGAACTTCGATACGCGCCGTTTTTATTGTGGATAGACGATTTATCTGCCAAGGATCCATATTACATCCTCCCGGTGCTGATGGGTTTAAGTATGATCGTTCAAACTAGGTTGAACCCCACTCCTCCTGATCCAGTACAAGCCAAAATAATGAAAATAATGCCGGTGGTATTTAGTGCGTTTTTCTTCTTTTTCCCAGCCGGTTTAGTGCTATATTGGCTTGCAAACAATATTCTTTCTATCGCTCAACAGTGGAGAATTACAAAAGTGATAGAAGGGAAAACAAAGTCTAATGGCAGAACATGACACTATTGTTGCTAGTAGCACCGGATATGGGGACGCTGGGATTGGAATAATTCGTTTATCGGGCTCAAATTGTGCCAACATAGCAAAAAGCATTTGCAAAAAGAACTCATTCAAAGAAAGGTTGGCTACAAATTCCAGCTTTTACTCCTCCGATGGAGTTGAGTTTGATTCAGGTTTGACTATATTTTTTGGTATGCCAAAGTCATATACTGGAGAGGATGTAGTGGAGTTTCATTGCCACGGTGGTCAACTGGTTCAAAAAATTCTTTTGGAAAGATGTATCGAGTTAGGTGCACGGCCCGCCCATCCCGGGGAATTTACAAAAAGGGCCTACATCAACGGCAAGATTGATTTATTACAGGCTGAAAACGTTCAGAATATTATCAGAGCAAGTAGTTTAAAAGCCTTAACGAGTGCCAATAAAACCCTCAGCGGAGCTCCTTCCAAGACCTTAAGGATTGTTAGAGAAAAATTAATTCTATTGATGTCCGAGATAGAGGCCCAAATTGACTTTCCGGAAGAAGGGATAGACACATTAAACAACACTAGCTTGTTGAGAAATCTCGAAGCTTTAAGAGATGAATTGAAAATGTTTCATAGGTCTATGCAGAAAGGTCACCTAATTAAAAATGGGTTGAAATTGGTGATATGTGGCAAGCCTAATGTTGGCAAGTCGACTATTTTCAACGCCCTTGTGGGTGAGGATGCAGCGATTGTAACAGATCTGGCGGGAACTACACGGGATGTTATAAGAGGGAGTTTAGATGTCAAAGGATTAAACCTGCAAATCGCAGATACGGCCGGTATTAGGGATGCAGTTTCCTCGGTTGAGAAGATAGGCGTGGCAAGAGCTCGAGCAGAAATTGCGGGAGCAGATATTATCATGTACGTAACAGATAGCCTTAAAGGCCTCACAGACTTTGGCATGGATGTGATGGAGTTGCCGGATAAAATAAAAAAGATAATAGTTCTGAATAAAATTGATCGGTTAAATGAACCCCCCCTGATGGAAAAACTAAAGTCGACAGTTAGGGTGAATATTTCAGCAAAAGACGAGCCGGAGATGAATCTTTTGAGAGAGGCAATAGAGCATTTAATTGGAAATTTTGATGTGGGCGGAGCGCTTATGGCCAGTGGGCGACAAGTTGATGCTCTAACCAAGGGCTTAGAGCACATAGGGATCGCTACGCAGAAAGTTTTCGATATCGAAATCTTTGCAGAGGAAATAAGATTGGCCGCGAAAAATTTAGCAGAAGTGACGGGAGACATTCCAAATGAGGAAATTCTCGGTGAAATATTCGCCAATTTCTGTATTGGCAAGTAGAATATACAAAGGCAATTTCATCAATTGTTTCACGTGAAACGTTAAAAAGGGTCTAAGAGCTTGAGGAGGGAAAATGGGCGTTCAGCCAGAGGCTTTCGATGTAATAGTTGTTGGGGGAGGGCATGCCGGAACTGAGGCGGCTTTAGCATCTGCTCGAGGAGGCTCTCGGACAATGCTGATAACGCAAAATCTTGATACTTTGGGGCAAATGTCTTGTAACCCTTCGATAGGCGGTTTAGGAAAAAGTCACTTAGTAAAAGAAGTCGACGCCATGGGCGGGATTATGGCTTATGCTGCTGATCTCTCTGGTATCCAATTTAGAGTTCTCAACACAAGCAAGGGCCCTGCGGTCAGGGCCACAAGGGTCCAGGCTGACAGAGTTTTGTATAAACAGGTAATACGCTGTGCTCTGGAAGAGCAAAGAAATCTGTGTTTGCTTCAACAGTCGATCGGAGAACTTTTAGTCGAGAAAAACAGGGTGTGCGGTTTAGTTACCGAAACTGGAATAAAGATAAGATCAAGAGTGGTGGTCTTGACTGTCGGCACTTTTTTATCCGGACAAATACACATCGGTGAAAAGTCTTTCGCCGCGGGAAGAGCGGGAGATCCAGCATCCCAAATGTTGGCTAGCAACCTCAGAGGGCTATCGCTCGGACAAAAACGGTTAAAAACTGGCACTCCACCCAGATTAGACGGACGCACGATTAATTTTGCACAGCTCCAAGAACAGGTAAGTGATGATCCTCACCCAGTATTTTCCAGTTTTGCAAAAGTTGATCAACATCCTGAGCAAAGATCTTGTTGGATCACAAACACTTGTAATAAAACTCATGAAATTATAGCTAAAAATCTAAAGCTATCCGCAATGTACTCAGGCAAAATAATGGGCGTGGGTCCTCGTTATTGTCCCTCAATTGAGGATAAAGTTACTAGGTTCAAAGACAAATCAAGTCATCAAGTGTTTTTAGAACCAGAGGGTTTAAGAACCAGAGAAATTTATCCGAACGGAATATCTACAAGCTTACCCTACAAGGTCCAAATTGCTATGGTCAGGTCAATTCCTGGTCTGGAACAATGTTCAATAACGAGGCCCGGATATGCTATTGAGTACGATTATTTTGACCCTCAAAATCTGCAGCCTTCACTAGAAAGCAAAGAAATCAAGGGTTTATTTTTTGCCGGCCAGATAAATGGTACAACTGGTTACGAGGAAGCGGCCGCCCAAGGAATAGTTGCAGGCATTAATGCCTGTTGCCATGCCAAAGACAAGTCCTACTGGATTCCGCAGAGAAGTACATCATATATCGGTGTTTTAATAGATGACCTTACCAGCAAGGGTGTTACAGAGCCCTACCGCATGTTCACCAGCCGGGCGGAATATCGATTAAGTTTACGCGAAGATAACGCAGACTTGCGACTTACGGAAACAGGGAGAAATTTAGGTTTTGTGGATGATCAAAAATGGGAAATTTTTTGCCGTAAACGTGAAAATTTGAATGAAGAATTAAACCGACTCAAGTCTACCACGGTGGTTTTTGAATCTGAGGAGCAAGCGACTTCTAGTTCCGGTAATCAGAGAAACAAACAGAAAGCAATTGAATTTTTGAGACGGCCCAATTTTTCTTACCAAGATTTACTGGATAAAACTAGCTACCCCGAGACTCCAGTTTCTCAATTTGTTCGGTTTCAAATAGAAACAGAGGTAAAGTACGAGGGTTATGTAAAGAGACAGACAGATGAGATAAGGCGCAGGAGTCAAATAGAGAGGATTAAATTGCCGGAAAACTTTGATTACACTGCGGTAGTAGGTCTGTCAAATGAAGTTACTCAGATTCTCTCGAAAAATAAACCGTATACTCTTGGTCAAGCTTCTCGAATAAACGGGGTAACTCCTGCAGCCATATCCCTCCTGTTGGTTTACGCTCGAAGAGAAAATTTTTTCAAAGATCAATCTAAGATTGGATAACATATTTGGAAAAGAGTGAATTGAAATTTCTCCATCAAGGACTTCAATTTCTTGAGATATCAATTGACAATGTGATGTTGGATATGCTCGAGAGATATCACGGATTGCTGATTAAGTGGAACAAAACATTTAATTTGACAGGTTTAAAGAATCCTGCAGACTGGTGGATTCGTCATTTCCTTGATAGTTTGGCTGTTGTTAAGTTTTTGAATTCGGGTAACTTGGCCGACGTTGGTTCTGGTGCTGGATTTCCTGGATTGCCCATTGCGATAGTTTGTCCTAAAAAGGCTGTAACCTTGATCGAGATTAATCAAAAAAAAAGTATATTTTTAAGAGAGGTGTGTAATAAATTAGGGCTTACTAATTGTACAGTTGTGAGGTCGAGGGTACAGGAGTATAAACCCGTCGATTTGTTTTCTTGTGTTATCTCCAGAGCCTTTGCTGACTTATCAACTTTCTTCGATCAGGCAAAAAGTATATGTAAGGGAAATGGTATCTTGATGGCTATGAAGGGAAAGATTTGTGATCGAGAGAAATTGTCACTACCGCCTGGGGTTTTGAATACTATTGTTGAATTACAGGTTCCATATCTAAATGAATCGAGAAACTTGGTTCTGATGAACTCTTTTGTCCAGAAACCTGGTGAGCGTGATGACTAAAGTTTTAGCTGTGGCAAATCAAAAAGGTGGTGTGGGTAAGACCACCACCGCCGTAAATTTAGCGGCTAGCTTGATTTTGGCTAGCAAAGAAGTTTTGTTAATAGATTTAGATCCTCAAGGTAATGCCACTACCGGAAGCGGGATAAATAAAGAGACGGTAGGCGAAACCGTATACAATGTTCTGATAGGTGAGGCTGAGATAAGTGGAAGTTTGGTTAAAAGTCCGGAGGGGGGCTATGATTTATTGCCAGCGAATGGACATCTTGCCGGTGGCGAATTGGAATTGGTAGACATGAAATCTAGAGAGTCAAGGCTGAGACAGTCTCTAGGCAAATTGTCCAAAAATTACGATTATGTGCTTATAGATTGTCCGCCAGCACTGGGTCTACTTACGGTCAATGGTTTTACTGCGGCCGACGCTGTAATGATACCTATGCAGTGCGAGTATTATGCATTGGAGGGGCTCAGAGATCTTGTTGAGACTATAAAGCGAATAAGGTCAGCGTTTAACTCTCGGTTAAAAATAGAGGGGCTTTTAAGAACGATGTACGACCCCAGAAATTCTTTAACTAGGCAAGTTTCAGATGAATTGGAAAATCATTTTGGCGACAAAGTTTACAGAACCGTAATTCCCAGAAATGTACGTTTAGCTGAGTCGCCCAGTTTCGGTCTTCCGGTAGTAAACTTTGATACAACTTCTAAGGGCGCTTTAGCATACTTAGATTTAGCGCGTGAGGTAATAGGCCACAATGGATAATGAGGGAAAGACTAGATGGTTAAATCAAGGGGGTTGGGTAAAGGACTAGATGCACTTTTTGCAAATCCAAAGCAAATAGTGGGATCCTCGCAGGCAGATGGTTTTGATCTGCCGGTTGAAGTCCTCGTGCCTGGAAAGTATCAACCGAGGAGTCATTTGGATGAAGTTACACTTCAGGAATTGGCAAATTCTATCGAGGCACAGGGCTTAATACAGCCAATAATAGTTAGATCTATCGTCAATAATCAGTTTGAAATAATTGCTGGCGAGCGGCGATGGAGGGCGGCCAAGCTCGCAGGTTTAAAAAAGGTGCCGGTGATTATAAAAAAAGTTTCTGACTCTGCGGTTATTTCGATGGCTTTGATTGAAAATATTCAAAGAGAGGATTTAAACCCAATAGAGCAGGCGCTGGGAATCCGTAGACTCATAGAGGAGTTTAACTTAACACACGAAGAGGCCTCCAAGTCAGTGGGAAAATCAAGAAGTGCTATTTCCAACCTCCTGCGTTTATTGACCCTAGACAAAGCGGTGCAGGCCTTTTTAGCCCAGAAAAAATTGGAGATGGGACACGCTAGGTCATTGATTCCTTTGGGAAAAATAGCACAAAAAGAGATGGCTAATAAAATAATCAAGATGGGTTTATCGGTTAGGGAAACTGAACTACTGGTCAACAATGAAAAAAAAGTGGAATCGAAAGGCCCTAATAATCTGGCTAAATCAAGAGACCTAGTCCGATTAGAGGACGAGTTATCACAGCTTTTAGACATGAACGTAAAAGTTGGACACAACAAAAATGGATCTGGGTTTTTGCGATTGAAATACGCCACCCTGGATCAGATGGATATGTTGATCGAGAAACTTCGGAGTTAATTGGAATCGAGAAAGTAGAAAAGAGCGAAAATTTGATATTATATCTGAGGAACTCGTAGATCAGGGGATAATTTATAATTGCCATAATAGATGTTTCAGTCCATATTTAGCCCCAATATCGTTCAACGGCAGATTATTCGAATTCTCAAGCTTCAGACCCTTTTGATCTTTGGTTGTGTAATGGGTTTTATTCTGGCTGAGGGTTTTTATGCAGGACTGTCAGCTTTTCTTGGAGGCTTGATTGCGCTGGTTCCGGCCTTTTTTCATGGTTGGAGAGTGGGTTTGGACCCGCAGGGATCTGCTTCACACGCTCATAGAAATTTTATTAGAGGTCAATTAAGTAAGTATTTTTTTACGGTTATTTTATTTTCATTAACATTTAAAATTTTTGATAAGATAAATTTTTTAGCATTATTTTCATCCTATATCCTTTCTCTGCTGGTATACTTTGTTGCGTTATTAATTTTTAGAGATAAGGCGTAGGTAAGGACATGGCTGGTTCAGTTGATGGAACACAAAGCTCTTCTGAGTATATAAATCATCATTTAACAAACTTAAAAGTCGGTGACGGCTTTTGGGCTCTTCATCTGGATACTTTTTTCGTTTCTGGTTTCCTCGGTATCGTAGCTTTCGGGATCATGTATGTGGTGGCCCAGCGAGCCACAAGAGGGGTACCCTCGGGTCTGCAAAATTTTGTGGAAATGGTGGTTAAATTAGTTGACGATCAAGTTAAAGACACGTTTCACGCAAAAAGTGACTTGGTGACTCCTTTGGCAATCACTATTTTTGTTTGGGTGTTTTTAATGAACGCGATGGATCTTATTCCCGTTGATTTTTTGTCACAGGGGATGCATTTACTTGGTGTAGATTATTTCAAGCAGGTTCCGACAACCGATCCCAACCTTACTTTTGCGTTATCATTGACAGTTTTCGCCATAATGATTGGAATGAATATAAAGCACAAGGGAGCTTTGGGGCTCCTCAAAGAAGCGTTAACTGTTCCTTTTGGGAAATGGCTTTTCCCAGTAAATTTGCTTTTTCGCATAATAGAGGATGTAGCCAAGCCAATTTCCCTTGCTCTACGACTGTTTGGTAATTTATACGCAGGTGAAATGGTGTTTATTTTGATAGCGCTTTTTGGAATTTGGCAGTTACCTTTAGCTTTACCTTGGGCCTTATTTCATATACTCATAATTACTTTACAAGCTTTCGTTTTTATGATGTTGACAGTAGTGTATATGAGCATGGCAGCAGAAAGTCATTGAGCATTACTTAGAAAAAATTGGATTATATTTTTATTTTTAACATGTATTTGTAGGAGAAGAAAATGGAAATCTCGTCAGTATTAGGTATGACAGCAATAGCTGTTGCTTTGCTAATAGGATTAGGGGCCTTGGGAACAGCTATTGGTTTCGGAATTTTGGGAGGGCGCTTTTTGGAGGGTGCCGCTCGCCAGCCGGAGATGATTCCCACTTTACAAGTGAAAATGTTTATCGTGGCAGGCTTGCTAGATGCGGTAACAATGATTGGTGTAGGAATTGGTTTGTATCTTTTGTTTGCCAATCCTTTTATTGCAATAATAAATGGTTAACCTCCAAGATTTTTAGGAGAAACACTAATGGATATTAACGCTACACTTCTTGGCCACGTTATTTGGTTTGCGGTCTTTATTTGGATCACTATGAAATACATATGGCCTCCTTTGCAAAATGCAATGGAGGAAAGAAGAAAAGAAATTGCTGAGGGGTTAGCAGCTGCCGAGCAAGGCAGGAAGGACCTTGAAGATGCTGAGAAAAAATCTGAAGCGGTGATAGCTGAAGCCAGAGCTAACGCTGCCGACATCATTGGTCAGGCGGAAAAGAGAGGGTCTGAGGTGGTTGAGGAAGCTAAAAACACAGCAAACAGCGAGGCGGAGCGATTAATTGAAAACGCAAAAGGCGACATACAGCAGGAACTTGCTCGGGCTAAAGAGGAGCTTAGATCTCAATTAGCCACACTGGTTATCGCTGGTGCCGAGAAGATACTCAAAAGAGAAGTAAACAAGGAGCAACACAAAAAGTTACTTGCGGATCTTGAAGAGGAGCTTAACTAAAGGTGGCAGAATTAATAACAGTAGCTCGTCCATATGCGGAAGCTATTTTTGATTTGGGTAAAGAAGGAAATTCTTTGGATCAATGGTCCAAGGATTTGCAAGTGTTGGTTCAAAGTTACAACAATGAGATCATGCAAAGATTCATTAATAATCCACGAAGAACCATCGTCGAAGTTGAAAATGTTTTCAACTCTGTACTCGAAGACAGAGTTGAACAAAGCACCATAAACTTTGTGAGGTTGCTCGTAAAGAATCGAAGATTACAGGCTTTGCCCTTGATAAAAAATGTATTTGAAGATCTCAAGGCGAAAGACATGGGAAGCATTGAGGTCGTAATTGTTACTGCCTTTGAACTCGATCAAGAAGAGATAAATCGGCTAACGGCGGTGATATCAAAAAAAATAGAAAAGACCATAAGCCCTGTGACTCGGGTTGATGAGAGCCTTATTGGAGGTATCAGGGTGGAATTCGGTGACAAGGTTTGGGATTTGTCGATTAATGGACAGCTTAAGGACATGAATTTAAGTCTTATATAAATAGGAGTGAATACGGAATGCAGTTGAATCCCTCAGAAATTAGCGAACTTATAAAAAATAAAATAGAGAATTTTCAAGAAGACACGGATGTAAAAACTCAAGGTACAGTAGTCTCAGTCACAGATGGTATATGTAAAGTACATGGTTTGGCAGATGTAATGCAGGGAGAAATGCTAGAGTTTCCCAAAAATACGATCGGCTTGGCCCTGAATTTAGAAAGAGATTCTGTTGGAGCTGTTATCTTGGGGGACTATACCCATGTTACCGAGGGCGATGTAGTCAAAAGCACAGGTCGTATTTTGGAAGTTCCTACAGGTCCGGAGTTGGTGGGAAGGGTCGTTGATGCGTTGGGAAATCCAATTGATGGCAAAGGGCCGATACAAAGTAAGACTTCCGACCCGATAGAGAAAGTTGCTCCCGGCGTAATTTGGAGAAAATCGGTCTCAGAGCCGGTACAAACTGGACTCAAGGCCATAGATTCAATGGTTCCAATTGGTCGAGGTCAGAGAGAGCTTATAATCGGCGATCGTCAGACGGGTAAGACAGCTGTCGCGGTGGACACCATAATCAACCAAAAAGGTAAGGACTTGTTTTGTGTCTATGTTGCAATAGGGCAAAAAGCTTCAACGGTTGCTAATGTTGTAAGGAAATTAGAGGAATATGGTGCAATGGAGTACACCATAGTCGTGGCGGCCACGGCTTCTGAATCTGCTGCTATGCAATACATAGCAGCATACTCAGGTTGTACCATGGGCGAGTACTTTAGAGATAATGGACAGGACTCTTTAATAATATACGACGATCTGACAAAACAAGCGTGGGCTTACCGGCAAATATCTCTTTTGCTTAGAAGACCGCCTGGGCGCGAAGCATATCCTGGTGATGTTTTTTATCTGCACTCTAGATTGCTCGAAAGAGCGGCGAGAGTTTCCGAAGCTTGGGTGGAAAAGCACACGCAAGGTAAAGTAAAGGGAAAAACCGGATCCTTAACGGCTCTTCCCATTATCGAAACCCAAGCTGGCGATGTTTCTGCATTCGTTCCAACTAATGTTATCTCAATTACTGATGGACAAATATTTTTGGAGACGGACCTTTTCAATTCTGGAATAAGGCCAGCTATAAATGCTGGTGTTTCCGTTTCGCGGGTTGGAGGGGCTGCCCAAACAAAAATAATGAAAAGGAAAGACACTGGAGGTGGTGTTAGGCTGGCTTTGGCTCAATATCGCGAATTGGCTGCTTTTGCTCAGTTTGCTTCCGACCTAGATGAAGCAACGAGAAAACAGTTGGAGAGAGGGCGCCTGGTTACTGAGCTGATGAAACAAGTTCAGTACGCTCCGATGGAAGTTTGGGAGATGGCATTGACTTTATTCGCTGTAAATAACGACTATTTCGATGACATTGAAGTTGAAAAAGCACTGGCCGCCGAAAAATCAATGAAGGATTATTTAGTTAGCAAGTACGGAGCTTTGGTTAAGGCAATGGATGAATCAAAATCGCTTGATGATGAGAGCCAAAAAGAACTCTCCGAGGCCATTGTCGATTGGAAAAAAAATGGAACCTACTGAGATAGATTAACCATAGGGCAGAATTGAGAAATAATTATGGCTGGTACAAAGGAAATTAGAACAAAAATAAAGAGTGTGCAAAACACTAGAAAAATTACCAAGGCTATGGAAATGGTAGCGGCATCCAAAATGAGGAAAGCTCAAGAAAGGATGAGATCCACAAGGCCATATGGAGAAAAGATGAGGACGCTCGCTGCACACATCTCGCACGCTAATCCTGAGTACAGGCACCCTTTTCTGGTAGAGCGCGATTCGGTGAAGCGTGCTGGGATGATATTGCTCACCACTGATAAAGGTCTTTGCGGAGCGATGAATACAAATCTTTTGAGGATGGCTTTGTCAAGATATAAACAGCTTAAAGACGAAGGTGAGGACATAGACGTGTGTTGTATTGGGGGCAAAGGCTTTGCTGCGATGCAGAGACTAGGTGCCAATATTGTTTCGCATGTCACCGCTTTGGGAGATAATCCAAAACTTGAGGAACTTATAGGGGCGGTTAAGGTTATGCTCGATGGTTATACAAAAGATCAGTTTGACAGGGTAGATATTTTTTATACAAAATTCATTAATACAATGAAGCAGGAGCCAATTCGAGAGCAGTTGCTACCCCTCAGTGGAGATCACATGGGCTCTCCGGAAGGTGCATGGGACTATATATACGAGCCCGAGGCAAAAGAGATTTTAAATAAGGCTCTTAGCCGCTACATAGAAACTTTGATATTTCAGTCTGTTGCGGAAAATATGGCTTCTGAACAATCAGCCAGAATGGTGGCAATGAAATCTGCTTCCGATAACGCGGCTACATTGATCGATGAATTAACATTGATTTATAACAAATCAAGACAGGCGGCAATCACTCAGGAGCTGTCGGAAATAGTTGGTGGAGCGGCTGCAGTTTAAAGGGTCGTGAATGAAAATTTGATTTAATGGATGAGAATACAAAAATGTCACAAGAAACTGGAACAATAGTTCAATGTATAGGTGCTGTGGTGGATATTGAATTTGCCCGTGATGCCATGCCTAAAGTTTATGATGCCTTGAAATTACAGGGAGATAATGGTGAAAAGGCCACATTCGCCGAGGAGGGTCTCACCTTTGAGGTCGAACAACAACTGGGTGATGGTTTGGTTCGATGTATAGCTTTGGGATCGTCAGACGGGATACAGCGCGGAATGAAGGTTTATAACACAGGAGCTCCAATTTCTGTTCCGGTGGGAGAGGGAACGCTTGGACGAATAATGGACGTGTTGGGTAGGCCAATAGATGAGGCTGGTCCAGTAAAAACCGACGAGCTCAGGCCAATTCATGCCCCCGCACCGAAGTTTGCAGACTTATCGCCATCTGTTGAACTTTTGGAAACAGGAATAAAGGTTATAGATCTAATTTGTCCCTTTGCAAAAGGCGGAAAGGTTGGTCTTTTTGGTGGTGCTGGTGTTGGAAAGACAGTAAACATGATGGAATTAATTAATAATATTGCTAAACAGCACTCGGGATTGTCTGTATTTGCTGGTGTTGGCGAACGGACTCGAGAGGGAAATGATTTCTATCATGAAATGGATGAATCCAAAGTTCTGGACAAGGTTGGTATGGTTTTCGGGCAAATGAATGAACCGCCAGGAAATCGACTTCGAGTGGCATTGACAGGTTTGACTATGGCGGAAAAGTTTAGAGACGAGGGAAGAGATATATTGTTTTTCGTTGATAATATATATCGCTACACACTTGCCGGTACCGAGGTTTCGGCACTGTTGGGAAGGATGCCCTCTGCTGTGGGGTATCAGCCAACTTTGGCAGAGGAAATGGGTAAATTACAGGAACGAATTGTCTCTACTAAAGTTGGGTCCATCACGTCCATACAGGCAGTATATGTTCCAGCAGATGATCTAACTGACCCATCGCCAGCGACGACTTTCGGGCATTTGGACGCCACCGTTGTGCTTAGTCGGGATATTGCCTCCCTTGGAATCTATCCAGCTGTAGATCCATTGGATTCAACATCTAGACAAGTTGATCCCAATGTTGTAGGCGAAGATCATTACGCAACTACAAGGGCCGTTCAAGCCAACCTCCAAAAATACAAGGAACTGAGGGATATTATCGCAATCCTAGGAATGGATGAACTTAGCCCGGAAGACAAGTTATCGGTCTCTAGGGCCCGAAAAATTCAACGTTTCTTATCTCAGCCATTTCATGTTGCAGAGGTCTTCACTGGATCACCTGGGAAATTTGTCTCTTTGAAAGAAACCATTAGGGGATTCAAGATGATTTGCAATGGGGAATGTGACGAATTGCCAGAGCAGGCTTTTTATATGGTTGGTGGTATTGAAGAAGCGATTGAGAAAGCAAAAACGATGTGACTTTTATCCCGGTAAGAAAAAAAAATAATTATGTCCAGTAAAATACAAGTTGATGTGGTAAGCGCCGAGCGGGAGATTTTCTCTGGGGAGGCATCCTTCGTAGTACTCCCGGGAGAGAGCGGAGACTTGGGAATCTATCCCAAACATACTCCCTTGATAACGAGTATTAAGGCGGGAACTGTTCGTATAAAATGTATTGACCAGAGAGATACTACAATTTTTGTCGCAGGAGGGATCTTGGAGGTCCAGCCATCAGTCGTTACCGTGTTGGCAGATACCGCAATAAGGGCTGAGGACTTAGATGAGGCGAAGGCCATTGAGGCACGCAAACAGGCAGAGGAGGCATTAAAAAAGGCAAGCGATAAAAAAGAGGTTGCTACGGTTGAAGCTGAGTTAGCAATGCTTGCGGCGCAAATTGAGATGATCAGGCGGCAAAAAAAGTGAAAAATCACTCGTCACCATTATAAAGGGTAATACTCAATTTAGGTGTTACAGCCGACTTGACTAAGAATATTTAGTTTGTTCTCAAGGCTCTCTTTAGCGGTAAAACAAACTGAGTGGCCAACACAATCCGTTACCTGACTCACAACCATTAAGCGACGACTCACGGTTGACAACGTTGTTTTCTCAGCCTAGTCTGAGGTTATGGTACAAATTTCCCATAAATCAGCGATCAAAATAAACGGCATCTCTTATTTATTCGTCATCAGTTGCTTTGCGATTGGCTTATTCCTCGGGGGATGTGATCCACATGAAAGTAAGAAAATAAAAATTGCCTTTATTGGTCCCTTGACAGGTGGAGTTTCAGCGAATGGGATAGGAGGACGTAACTCCGCTGATTTGGCTGTAAAGTTAGCAAATCAAAATAAGGAAAACAAATATAAGTATGAGTTAGTTACCATGGATGACGAGTGTAAACCCAACATTGGGATACAGGTTGCAACTAAGGTGGCATCAGACTCAAAAATTTTTGGCTCGATAGCGCATTATTGCTCGGCTGTGGCGGTTGGAACGGTGGATGTTTTCCACAAATTCGAAATGCCTATGATTGTATGGGGCGCTGTGTTGCCAAAAATAACTTATGGAAACAATTACAAAGAAATCCATCGTGTAAACGGAACAATGATAAATCAAAACGAGGTTGCGGCAAAATTCATGCTTGACCTTGGATTTAAAACGTGGGCAATAATTCATGATACTACCGATTATGGAAAAGGACATAATGAGTATTTTAGTAAAAGTCTGACTCAAAACGGCGGAATTATTTTAGGGCGATTTGGGGTTACCTCGGATCAGCAGGATTTCAACGCAGAATTAACCAAGATAAAAGATCTGAATCCAGAAGTTATATATTTCGGAGGTATAACCCCCATTGGTGTACGCTTACGCACACAAATGAGGAGGTCAAATATTAAAGCCGTGTTCCAAGGAACATCAGGAATAATTTCTGACGCCTATATTGAAGGAACGGGTGATTTAGCAGAGGGCACGATAGCATTCAGGGAGGGAGATTCTGCAGAGAGGTTGCCGGGCGGCGCCGAGTTTTTAATTGAATATAATAAAATGGATTATTCAACCCCCCCGGAGGCTTACGGTCCGTTCGCTTTTGCCGCAACCAATCTAATGATAGCTGCAATCGAAAGTCAGGGTCCTGATCGAAAAAAAATCATAAAGTATTTAAATAAGGTGAAAGACCACAATTCCGTGATTGGAAAAATTACTTTCGATAAAAGTGGACAAAATATGGTTCCGTTAATAACAAAATTTGTTGTTGAAGAAGGAAAATGGACTATATGGGAGAGGAGTAAATATTCCACGGGGGCCAAGCACCTAGGGCGACTAGCCCCTAAATGAAGTAGATGGCGATGTCGTTCTACGCCTTTGATCAGTACTTAATCAACGGACTGGTGTTAGGTGTTATTTACGCCCTGGTGGCGGTTGGGTTTACGCTTTTTTTTGGGGTCCTTAATGTTATTAAATTTTCACATGGTGACATTTTAATGGCAGGCTCTTTTTCAGCACTAATTGGTTATCAGGCCTTAACGAGCATGGGGGCATTTCCTTTTATTATAAATGTTTTTTTGATCACAATTTTCGCATGTCTCGTCATGGGTTTTTTGGGAGCTGTTGCAGCAAAATATTTAATATTACCCCTGAGTAAAGCGCCGCCACTTAATACCCTCTTGATAACACTAATGCTTGGATTGGCAATTCGTGAGGCAGTTCGTCTTTTTTATCCAAATGGTTCAAACCCCAAGCCTTTTCCACAGCTTTTACCAGAAAGCAGTGTCGTGATTCTTGGAACAGAAATAAGGCACGACAGTATTCTAATTATCATGAGCGGATTAGGGGCTATAGTGCTCCTGCATTTATTAATAAAAATGACTAGATTGGGTCTATCAATTCGTGCTGTGGCTCAAGACACTCAGACAGCTGAATTGATGGGGATAAATTTCAAAAATACCGTTTTGGGAACCTTTGCTCTGGGATCTGCCATGGCTGCTCTCGCTGGGGTGCTAAACGGGCTCTACTACAATGAGATAAACTTTTCGATGGGATTATTGTTGGGAGTTATCGGGTTTAGCTCAGCGGTTGTTGGGGGTCTGGGTAGTATCCTTGGGGCTATCATGGGAGGTTTTTTATTTGCGTTTCTTCAGACCATCGGTGCTATATGGTTTGAAATTCCAGCTTACAAAGACGTGTTTGCCTTTGCTGTAATTATTGGAATCATGACTTTGCGACCGACGGGTCTTATATCGGAGATGACTTCAGATCGAGTATGAAAAAGAGCTTTTTATTTTTTAAAAATAGTACGGTTTTATCAATATCAGCTATTATCTCGCTGGCGGGTTTTATATTAGCTTTTTTAATCGTAGAAAGTGAAGTTTGGTTTCTAGGTTTGATGGTCTTGGGTTTAGTCCTTTTGGGGGGATTCCGAAAACATAAACTCGATACGTCAATAAAAAAATTTTCTGAAAAAAACCCCTCTTATTTTTATTTAGTAGTGATGATTTCAATCATAGGCATTTTGTACTTTTTACGTAATCAGCATTTTCCGCTTTTTATGTTAGCCTCCGTCGCAATATTTTCGACTGTATGTTTAGGCCTGACAATACAACTTGGATATGCGGGGTTAACTAACTTTGCAGCTGCGGCATTTTTTGGTATTGGTGGGTACACGATGTTTATAATGGGTCAGAAGGGTTTCTCCGATATTAACTCACTTCTTATCGCTGGCTTCATGGCAGCATTTATGAGCTCGCTTTTGATATTGCCGATTTTGAGAACCCGTGGCCATTACGCTGCTCTTGTAACAATTGCTTTTGCATTATTATTTAAAACCTTTTTGGAAATAAATGACTCACTAGGCGGACCACAGGGAGTCAAGTTGGACTCCATAATTCTTATGGGCTGGGATTTTAGCGCATCATATTTGGAATCTTCATTTTATTTAAATTATGCGGTATTTTCTTTAATTTTAATGATAGTTACATTTTTTTTTACATTGCTCCTAGACAAATCTTGGATAGGATTACAATGGGATGCTATTCGTCAAGACGAGACGGTATCGGCGTCCTTCGGTATTAATGTTGCTGGCTGGAAAATTTTGGCTTTTGTGTTAGGGAATTTTTTTATTGGTCTATCAGGAGCTGTTTACGCAACAATGTTAGGCCACATTGCTCCTACTAACTTTACATTTGGTGATTCACTGCTTTTCATATCGATAGTAATTCTGGGTGGCATAGGAAACCCACTTGGTATTATTCCGGCTTCTCTAATAATTTTTGTAGTACCAGAAAAGTTACAGTTCATTCAGGAATATCGACATCTATTATTCGCCGTTCTAGTTATTCTGGTGTTACTTTACCGTCCGGATGGATTTGTGAAAAAACAATTGAGAAGTTATTACCGGGGATGGGGCAAGAACCTATGAAAAATCATCTATTGATGACGCAAGATCTAACCGTCAGATTCGGGGGAATAAATGCACTTTCCAAACTAAACTTTACGTTACGGGTTGGCGAGCTTTTAGGACTTATTGGACCTAATGGTTCGGGTAAAACAACTTGTTTCAATAGTCTTACTGGAATAAATAGGGTCTACAGCGGAAAAATTTATTTGCAGGGCAGGGACATCACAGGATTCACTCCACAGCAAATTTTTAAAGGTGGTATAACTCGAACTTTTCAGCGATTGAGATTGGCGGTTGATCTTTCAGTTTTTGATAATCTGATAATTGGGGATACTGATGGTTTACACAAAGGGATTTACTTTAATCTGTTTCAGCGAAATAATCTAAAAAAAGAAATAAAAGAGAAGGTTTACAAAACAACAGACCTTTTAAAAATTTTTAATCCACACCTCGTGGCTCATTTATACGAACCTGTTAGGAAGCTGACCATGATTGATCGTCGAAGAATCGAGGTTTGTCGGGCGCTGATTAGTTCTCCAAAAGTTTTGTTACTGGATGAACCGACCGCGGGGATGACAGAGGAGGAGACGCGAGATTTTATGAAAGACCTTCTGGAAATTAAAACCAGAAATCCTGATCTTGGAATAGTTTTAATAGAGCATGAGATGAGCGTAATAGAAAAAGTTACTGATAGATGTTTAGCCTTAAATTATGGCGAAAAAATTTGTGAGGGGAAATATGAACATGTAATGTCTCATAAGGGTGTTCGAGCTGCTTATCTGGGAGATGACAGATTTGACTAGTCTACTTAAAATGAGCGAGGTTTACGCCGGATATGATGATGCAGATGTTTTATCTGGCATAACAATCGAAATAAAAAAAGGAAAAATCACCTGTCTTTTGGGAGCGAACGGGGCTGGTAAATCGACCGTTATTAAAGCAATACTCGGCCTAATAGCTATCCGCAAAGGAAAAGTTTTTTTTGAGGAAGATGAAATAACGAGAAACGAAACTCATGAAATCGTACGCAAGGGCATAGCAACCATTCCAGAGGGAAGGAAAGTTTTCCCAAAGCTAACAGTAGAGGAGAACTTACAGGTGGGTGCAATCCTCGAGAGAGATAAAAATACGGTTAAAGATAGATTCGAAAAGGTTATGGAAATTTTTCCCCAATTATCAGGTAGAAAGCGTCAAATTGCTGGAACAATGTCCGGTGGAGAGCAAGCCATGCTATCAATAGGCCGAGGACTCATGAGCAACCCTAAACTACTGGTTATCGACGAGCCGTCGCTTGGTCTTTCTCCATTATTCGTGAGGGAAAATTTCAAGGTTATAAGATCAATAAGGAATAAGGGTGTAACAATACTTCTGGTGGAGCAAAATGTTAATCAAACTTTGGCAATTTCTGACTATGGATATGTGATATCACAAGGAAGAGTAGTTACTAGTGGAACCTCCTCGTTTCTCAAAACCACTGAGCAATTGCAGGCGGCATATTTTGGATCAAGATGATTAATCAACCTATTTGCTAACAAATGAAAAAATATCAAAAAGCGATGGAAATTACGAAAACTATGGTTAGGATGAATACCATAAATCCACCTGGTAATGAGCGAACTTGTGCGGAGTATTTAGGGAAGATTTTAGAAAACGAGGGTTTTCGTGTGGTTTATCACGAAATGGGAATGAATAGAGCCAATTTAGTGGCGACAATCGGTAACGCGAGGAATAAATTACCACTATGTTTCACGGGTCATATTGATACGGTGCCGCTGGGTCTTGCAGATTGGAGTAGGTCACCGTTTGATGGGGAGCTAGATTCAGGAAAACTCTATGGAAGAGGTTCAAGCGATATGAAGTCTGGCTTGGCAGCTTTCGTTGCCGCTATCAGTGGTATGGGAAGACGGTTATCAAGCACGGCTGGTTTAGAGTTAGTTTTTACAGCAGGCGAGGAAACAGGGTGCGAAGGGGCTTTTAATCTTGCAAAAAAGCCAGGTGTTTTGGGGCGAGTAGGGGCGGTTTTGGTAGGTGAACCCACAGCAAATTATCCGATGGTTGGACATAAGGGAGCATATTGGTTGGAGGCAAAAACTCATGGGGTGACCGCACATGGTTCAATGCCAGAAATGGGTATCAATGCTGCTTACAAGGCTGCCAGACTGCTGTTGGACTTAGAGGCATTCAAATTTAGTAATGATCCACATCCACTAATGGGCCAAGCAACTTTGAATGTGGGTACAGTACAAGGTGGGTTGAATATAAATTCAGTGCCTGATGCAACTACCGTTGGAGTAGATATCAGATCAGTTCCATCGTCATCGCATGATGAAATCAGAAAGTCTTTACAAATGTTAATAGATGATAGGACAGACATCAAAACAATATTGGATGTAGGACCAGTTTATACTGAACCGTCAAATAAATGGGTAAAAGAAGTTTTTGATATAATGACACCTATACTTGGCCGGAACCCATTACCCAAAACAGCTACCTATTTCACAGACGCTGCGGCGCTCAATCAGGCTTACAATTCCCCTCCCACAATAATTATGGGTCCCGGACAGCCTGAAATGGCTCACCAAACCGACGAATATTGCTTTGTTGTGGAGATTGAGAAGGCAGTAGATGCTTATGAGCAAATAGTTTGTAAGTGGTGTGAGTTTTGACAAAAGATATAGATTTTCCAAATGCGAGGTGTTTTGAAAAAATTAAGAGAATTATTTGTCAGAAATCAAATAAGTTCGTTGGACAAGGGGCCATTGTTTACGGCAACAGTTTTTTATTTGGCAGAACTGTAAAAATAATCGCTACAGACAGAAATATAAATTTTGGGACTCTTGGTAAAAAAGAGTGCGTCTTGATTAAAAAACTAATTGAGGAGACCCGACGTAAAAAAACGCCTCTTGTTTTTTTATTTGACTCCGGAGGTGCTCGCTTATCAGAGGGACTCTCTGCTTTGGGTTCGTTCAGATTACTTTATAGGGAATTTTTGAAGAGTAGATTATCCGGTCATCTAACCTTGGGTTTCGCTTTGGGAAACTGCTACGGTGGCGCCAGCTTGTTGGCAGCCACTTGCACTGAGACCGTCATCACTGACAAGACATTGTTTGCAATGTCCGGACCAAAATTGGTATTTTCAGATGAGGAGTTACATTCATCGGACTCTTTTGTAAGAGATTTCATAAAGAGTAAATTTGGTTCAGAGCAAAGACAAGAGGTGGGTGATTTTTATATTTTTTGTGTTGATTCAGAGTTATCTTATTTAGAGGTGCTTAAAAACTTTTTAATCTTGCGGGATACTAATAAAATAAAGTTAGACCATCATCAAGAAGTTTTAAATTCACGCCTACCTGCGAATACTTGCTCTTTATGTATAAAAAAGGAACATAACCAAATAAATATTTTTCTCGGTGAGGGATCTCCGGTTGGTGCCGCAGAAATCAGTGCATTATCCACTGAAATTTTGTCTCTTAGCTCTGGACAAAATGCAGTGATACACTTAAATAGTCCATGCCATTCTATGTTAAGGCATGATGAAGAAAAACTGATAGCTGATTATTTGGTTCACGTTGCTCTTTGCATTTTTTCTGTAAGTGCCAGGGGAATACCCATTCGACTTCAAATTGGCGACAATGCTGGCGGGGGAGTTTACGTGGCCTTAGCAGGCTCTTCAGACGCTGTTTTCGCAAAGCACAATTCGAAAATTCGTTTACTACCGAAATTTGCCGAAGATAAAGTGATGACTAAAAATATTTCAACCGGCTACGAGAGCGATATTATCAAAACCGGAGTGGTTGATGAGATTTTAAACAGATGAAAAATAAAAATTTTTTTCTAAGTTTGTTGGCATCTATGGAGATGCATGAAAATAAAGTAGCCCTCTCGGGTGAGGTAGAGAAGCCTCTGACATATCGCGATCTGATAAATTTCGCATTCAGCTACTCCGAACAGTTTGACGAATTAGGAGCTAATCCAGGGGATCGAATCCTAGTCCAGATGGAGAAAAGCACAGAGGCCCTTCTAATTTACCTGGCTTGTTTAATAAAGGGATTGATTTATGTCCCACTCAATATTTCCTATCAGGATAGTGAAATAAAATATTTTTTCGATAATTCTGAGCCGCAATTTGTTGTGGGTGATGATTGCAGTTTCAAGCGATTAAAATCATTACTGGGAAAAAATCCTGGGGTAGTATTCATAAATACTCGCTATTTAGAAACTAAAAGGAGCTCGACGAGCAACAAATGCCTTCAGCACAGAAACTCGAGCGATATCGCCTCACTAATTTATACCTCAGGTACAACTGGCCTGTCGAAGGGGGCGATGATCACACATGGAAGTCTTTTGACAAACGCGCAGAATTTGGTCAGCATTTGGCGAATGAGAAATTCGGATAGATTATTACATGTTCTCCCGATATTCCACATTCATGGATTATTCATCGCCCTTCACACCGCACTTCTTGTTGGATGTGAAATCATTTGGTTAAGAAAATTTTCTGTTTCAAAAATACTCTCTTGCCTAAATAGAACTACCATATTTATGGGAGTGCCAACTTATTACTCTAGATTAATCGCCTCAAATAAATTAAAAAAAGATCATTATTCGAATGTTCGAGTTTTTATATCTGGATCAGCTCCGATGTCCGAGAATTTACATAAGCAATTTACCGCTTTAACTAAAAAGGTAATTGTGGAGAGGTATGGAATGTCAGAGGCTGGGATAATCACTTCAAATAGATTGGATGGCGAGGTAAAGGTTGGTTCTGTTGGAAAAGCAGTAGGAGACTATAAACTTAAAATTACTAACCAACAGAAAAAATCTACCACGGATGGTGATATCGGCGAAATACATATTAAGGGTGGAAGCTTATTTTCTGGATACTGGAAATCTCCAGAAAAAAGTGAGCAGGCATTTTCTGATCAAGGATGGTTTAAAACTGGTGATTTAGGTTTTATCGATGAATACGGATATTTGACAATCGTTGGACGCAAAAGTGATTTGATCATATCTGGTGGATATAATGTGTATCCAGCAGAAATTGAAGAGGTAATCCAAAAGTCAAAATTGGTTGTAGACGTTGCAGTTATTGGGGCTCCTGATGACGATTTAGGGGAAATCGTAGTTGCATTTATAGTTC
>MDTD01014345.1_pt1 | contig 27035 bp, 29 predicted proteins | sample 811221 | NCBI WGS metagenome assembly MDTD01 (sample SAMN05326646, study PRJNA326480) | marine metagenome | isolation source: seawater | place: Pacific Ocean: South West | collected 2011 | reverse complement strand
TACTAACTAGGTATAAATACTCTTAAAGATATTCTTATACAATTGCGAGTATTTTTTTTTAGTTATCAATATTTAATTTATTCTTAAATTTATTAAAAGAGTTTTAAACGTCAAAAGTATTTAGTTCTTAAAGAAAATTAAAATGCTTTTAAGCTGGTATTTCTAGCCCAGGTCTAAGTTTGGCCCATTTACCAGCTTCTTCATAAAAACTTGCACAAGATCTAACATCCCACTCAATTGTAAATTCACCTTTGGACTCTTCAACTAAGCTTACGTGTATGAAAGGGTTCTTTGCTGTTATATCTGGTTCTTTATTCAAATGTTCTACTTCATGATTCTCTTCAACATCATGATATGTTTTACATCTATCTACCCATTTACAATTAATACAAATACACATTCTATTAAATAATTCAGATGTTTACTAACATTTAGTCAGTAATATTATCATATTACAAAAAATATTTATCGGCTATTGAAAATAAAAACTTTCTTATATAAGAATTATCACAACCCAGTAAATTTTTCATTTCCTTACATTGGCCAACTATTACGCTCTCGAAGATCGGTCCGATTATGAATTTATTTTGATTATCTGGATTTTTTTTTGACATAATAAATTTCATTAAATAATAACCTACATCTCTACATTCTAATTTGTAATTTATTTTCTATACATTTCAAATAAGTTTATAAATTTTATCGATAGAGGGTCTTGCTATCTTTGACAAATTTTTTCCATATCCAATCCAAATAAAACCAATGATTTCCTCTTTTTGCGGACTTAAATTTAGTATTTTATAGACTTTCAAATTATTTGTTACCGAACCAGTTGACCATTTTGTAAAAACTCCATGAGATGTTAATGATAAGGATAAGTTTTGAATAGCACATGAGCAAGCTGCATAATCCTCTCTTTTAGTATTCTCATCTTGATGTATTATCTGGCTTGCAATTAAAAGATGTGATGGATTTAAATATTTTTGTCTGATTATATTTTTAGACTTCTCATCTAAAGAACCCAACTTAGATTTTAACTCTATTACCAAATTTAATATTTCATTCCTTTTTTCCATAGAAACCGAATAAAATCTCCATGGGAATGTCAGTTTATGACATGGTGCTTGATTGGCTGCCGTAATCGCTTGCAAAATAATTTCTTCACTTACAGTTTTTGACTCAAACATATGAATTGTTCTTCTTTCAAGAATTGCTTTATTTACATCCATAAGATTATTTATCATGAAGTTATTATAAATATGAAAGATAAAAATTCCTTAAGTTAAGATTAATATTTAACTTTAATGATGGAAATTAATATTGAAAATTTAAACGCACAAAATCTTCCAAATATTTTTTAAGACTTATTCCTAAAAAATTAAATAACTTATAATTAATTTAATTCAAAAAAAAATGATATCATTCCAATTTTTCTTATTTATTGCTCATTTACAGGCGGTTTTAATACCAATCTTTTTAAGCTTAAAAACTATTGGAAGATATAAGCAATTTATGTATTCATTCCTTATTCCACTTGGATTCACGTGTTTAGGAATGGCTTCTATGTTTGAAATGCTCGACCACACTAAAACTGATTGGATTTACATAAATCATTCCTCTTTATTTAACTGGCTTTTCTATTCATTCCTATCGCTGGGTTTAACATTTTTATCTACCTCTGTAATAAGAAATAAAGTTTTAATTTACTCAAACTTTTTTATTTGTATATTATCTATTTTTTCATACTTAATAATTGGAAAGTCTTTTGCTTTAATATTTCAAATATTTATAAGCCTTTTTCTTATCTCTAACTGGCAAAGAATATTCAAGGATTGGTTTTTTTTAGCTTATCCAATATTTGGTATTTTATTTACAACTTTTTTTGGGATTGCACTTTCATCAACATCAGATCAGTTTTGGCACATTTTTATAGGCCCATCAGGATCGATTAGTGTAATAAGTTTCTATTTAGTTCTTAACAGATCACAAAGCAAAAACAGAAATTTTAAAATTTAAAATCAGATTTAATTAAGTATTATTGAAATTCTAAGTTTATTATTTTGAACTAAGTTTGTACTTTTTATAAATATAAATCAAATGTATTAAAGCTTTAGATATCAAATTTTAAAAAATTTGCATTCTTGCTGATCTGCTAATAAATGGAATTTCTGGTTCCACTCCGTAAATGCATTGTATTGAAGAAAAAATGAAAAGAGCGCAAGTTAATATAAATAGAACTGGAGTCAATTGACTTATGGGGAAAATCCTAAATATATAATAAAAAATTATTAGTGCGATATCTAAAAGTAAAGCCTGGCAAGCATTAAATCTTATGAAATATGGTATTTTGGGATTCCTAACAACACCAGCAAATAAAATCAAGAACAGCAGTAATCCCCCAAAAGGAATAGAATTTTCAATTATTGCAACAGGAAAAGTAACTAAAGCTAATAGTTTTAAAAAGGGATATTGAGCGAATAAATAGTACCCAAAAGGAATAGCAGCTTTTAAAGGCAGAGTATATAAAAGGATCGAAAGTACCCTCTGAAGAATGAGATTATCCAAGATAAATTGAAAAATATATATCGCATCTTAACTTACTTAATCTTGATTATGTTTAACTAGAAAAATTATTACCTATTCATTAAAGAATTTCCTTTAAAATATCAAATCAAAAATCCATATATTAATTAAAACATTTTATTCAATCTAATCACAATCTGTTATATATCTATAGACAATCTGTATTGATTTTATTATTCTAATAATATAGAAAAGCATTTATGTCAAAAAGTTGGTCCAAACTAAGGGAAGAATGGCTTAATAGTACATCTCTTTCAAAAGATGAAGTTAAATGGGCGTTAGATACTCTCATTAATTCAGAGAATGATTTTTTTGAACTCGAAAGTAATATAAAGAGAAGTGAAGATTTCATTGTAAAATTTAAAAATCTGAAAAAAAAAGTAAGAGCTAACATCTCATCCAAAGAAATTAGTTTAGATGATATATCTTTAAGTTCATCAAATTCAAATAAACTTCAAATTTCAGTTCCAACTAACTTAAATTATTTATTAAAAGTTTGGGCAGCGGCAGAAGGTCGCGACTTATCAAGCGTTGCATTTCAATGCTTAGAAACGGGATTAGGAGAAATGAAAAGTAAGGGTTGCATTCCTCCTGTTGCTCTTAATCGATACGAAAATGCATGCCAAAAAAGGATTGCCCTTGCAGAAGTTAATAATCTATTAGATAAATATGAATCATCCAAATTAAATGATTAAATTAATGATAAAAAAAATATTACAAAGCAATTCCTTATTTCTAAATAAATCTTTCTTAATAAATAAGAATAAATATGTACTAAAAAAAGGGATAATTTTCACACTTTACTCTGAAGAATTTAAATTAATTGAAATAGGATATGTCAAAAATAACAATGTTTTAGAAAGAATATTATTAAGAAATAAATTCACTTTATTAGATAAAAAGAATGGAAAACTTTCGGAACTTGAATTATTAAAAACCACCTTAAAAGAATTAGGAATTTTTCCTTTAAATAATCTTTATTATCCTTATACAAACAAAACAATGAGACATTTAAATACTCTTAACTGGCCAATTGGAAATTCACTATATAAATCGAGAAGGATCAAAAAAGAAATCTCATATGCAGCCGCTTAGATATATTCACAACCCAATGTCTCTCTTGTTTCTCTATTTGTAATTGGATTTATACCTTTTGCTGTCTTACAAAATTCTCTTAGAATTTCATTTGGCAAGTAGACATTTGTAAAATCAGCACCTTCAATTTTGACATTTTTAAACTGAGTACTATAAGCAAAAGAATCCTCAAGATTTGTATTCGTCAAATCAGTTTCATCTAAATTAGCAGAATCTAAAGTAACTTCTCTCAAGTTTGAATTACTCAAATTCGTTCCTTTTAATTTTGCACCATACAAGCTTGCTCCTTGCAAGTCACAATCAGAAAGATTAGCATCCTGTAGATCAGTAAGATAAAAAGTTGCTCCTTGCAAATCTGTTCCAGAGAAATCAAATCCTAATAATGATTGTTTACCATAATCCATTGCTGCGAATGAAATTCTAGGAGAAAATAAAATTAGAGATAAATAAATTAAGGTTATGATTTTAAACATTAATTAATAACTAATCAGATTAGATTCTAACTTCTTATGAAACAAAAAGAAAAATACCCTATTTATAGAATGCTATATTGTATCAATACAAAAAATTAAATTTTGGATATTGGTCCATTTGAGGCAATAGTTGTAGGTTCTGGAGCTAATGGAGGTATGGCAGCCCTCACATTAGCTCAACAGGGCATAAAAGTTCTGATAATAGAAGCTGGTCCATCTATTCAAAGAAAAGCTGCTTCTTCGAATGAACCTTTGGATACTATAAAAAGAGTATCTGCACTATTATCAAGAAAACACCAAAATCAAGCTCAACATCCAGGGTATTGGAAAAATAATCCAGAATTATATGCTGATGAAAATAAATATCCTTATTTATTTCCCAAAAACAAACCATTTCTTTGGACACAAGGTAAACAGCTTGGTGGAAGATCGCTAACATGGGGAGGGATTACATTAAGGTTATCCCCTGAAGATTTCTGCCCTTATACAAAAGATGGTTATGGAACAAATTGGCCCATCACATATGATGAATTAACTAAACATTATGATTATATTGAGAAATTTTGTGGTATTTACGGAACACGAAATAATCTGAATCAACTTCCTGACGGGCAATATAAAGGAGAAATACCTCTAACTAAAAGTGAAATATATTTTGGTAATCAAGTTAAAAACAAATTAAATTTTCCATTTATAAATTCAAGAGGATTTGATAAGAATTCATCTACAAAAGATAAAGATTGGCCAAAATCATCCAGTATTGGCAGTTCTATCCATAATGCTCTTAAGACCGGAAATGTACAAATACTGACTAATCATTTAGTCGAATCATTTGAAACGAACGAAGAAACTGAACTTGCTACAAAAATAAAGATTGTTAATACTGAGAATGGACTAAAAAGTGAAATAAATTGTAATTTAATTATTCTCTGCGCCTCAACAATTTCTACACTTAGGATTCTCTTAACCTCAGAAAAGAATTTTAATAGTAATGGTTTTAATGATACCTCGGGAAAATTAGGTAGATACTTAATGGACCATGTCTCAATTTGTAAATTCTTCTCTTTACCGAATAGTGGACAAAAACAATTTATAGAGGAAGCAGATCTATCTGGAGCTGGAAGCTTTTTTATACCTTTCGGTAACAAGCTGCCAAATATACCTGAAAGGAATTTCCTAAGAGGTTATGGTATTTGGGGTGCTATAGATAGATTAGGTATTCCAACTTTTCTAAAAAAAAATAAAAAAGAGTCAGTTGGATTTTTAATATCTCATGGTGAGGTGTTAGCAAGAATCTCGAATAAAATTGAACTTTCATCTAATGAAGATGAATGGGGAATTCCAATCCCTTTTATAGATTTTGAATGGAGCGAAAATGAGATAAGAATGATTGAACATATGAAAATTACTATGAAAAGTGCAATAGAAGCTTCGGGTGGTGAAATAAAAAATTTAAGCGATATTGTCAATCTTCCTTTATTGAATATCTTAGATAAGAGATCTATTGCCCTTTCAGGTAAGGTTCCACCTCCAGGATACTATATTCATGAAGTTGGAGGAGCTCCGATGGGTGAGAAAGAGGATGAAAGCGTTACTGATAAATGGAATAGACTATGGAGATGTAAAAATGTTTTTGTGCTAGATGGTTCATGTTGGCCAACTTCTTCATGGCAAAGTCCGACTTTAACAATGATGGCCATTACGAGGAGAGCTTGTTTAAGTATTAAAAAGTTGATTTAGATATATTTCAGTTACATCATTATCACCGCAACCATTTTGCACCAGAAAAGTTGCTATTGCAGAATTAATGAGTTGATATTGATCCCATTTTGGATTTTTAATAACAAAATCTTTCATATTTTTATAAAGACTTTCTGTTAATTCAGTTTCAAGAGATATTGCTTTGGGACTAGAAATTGATAACTTACTCAACTGACTATTCTTATTTAGACTTAAATCCATGAATTTAAAAAATTTATTTAATAACCTAAATAATCATACATTTTTTAAAAGCTGTCAAAAGCAAACATTTTTTGAATATCAAATAAGACTCAAGTAATAACCACAAAAAATAAAAAAATAATCATAAATTGATTTTTTAGATATTTTTTTTTGAATTTGTCAATATTATTGAGGATCTGAAGTTATAATTTAAAAACCAATAAATCACTACATCACTGTGGATATGGACGTGGAAAAATAAAGGGATTCTGTGGAAAAAACAATAAAAAGAGGATGAGTATTTATTCATAAGTAATACTTATAGATAAATAGTCTATTGAGACTTAATTAAGATAGAGACAAGTGATTCACTTAAATTCAACTTATTTTCTTAAGATTTAACTCTTTTGAACTTTCTAATGTCAAAGGGCCTAAAGGATGCTGGGAATTGGGATAAATCTCATGCTCATGTTTATGGGATGAGGGATTATGTGAATCATGAATATGTACAGACTCCGAAAAGTGAGCTATTTCTCTTTTGGAGGTTAATATTTCATCTTCACATGCTCCACTACATTCTGCTTCGCATAATTCACAACTTATTCCTAAACCCTCCACATGATCATGATGACTTTCTTGAACTAATCCAACATCTTTTTCGAATCCATATAAATTTGATCTATATTTACATAATGAGCAATTCATGGAATTATTATTTTCATTATTTAATGATTCCTCTATTCTTTCAACAAAAGTATCTACAACTCTTGGGTGGGAAGAAAGGTATTTTGCATCGAAAAATGAGATGTGAGGATTATTAGAAGCAACAATATCCTTTTGTCTTCTAATTCTGCTGACAAGTACTCCTGTAAAAAGAAAATAAGGAAAAATAATTATATTTTTATATCCAAGCTTTACTATGTGATTCAACCCAGCTTCAACGAGCGGAAAAGTTACTCCAGAGAAAACAGTTTCTCCCCAACCAATCCCAAGGCCTTCAACAATCATTCTTGTGATTTTAGCAACATTTGAATTTGCATCAGGATCTGATGAACCTCTACCTGCAACAACAAGAATTGAATCTGAAGGAACTAAGTTAGTATTTTCTTTAAAAACTTCTTTAACTCTTTCACATGCAGCGCTTATCATAAGATTATTTATACCGAGCTCTCTACCGTAAATTATTTCCATATCATTAGCTTTTGCAAAAGACATTAAGACAGATGGGATATCGTTTTTAACATGGCCAGCAGCAAAAAGCATTGCAGGGATTGCAATTACTTTCTTAATAGACATAAGTTTTAGTTTTTGCAAACCATCAACTAGTGATGGTTTTGCAAACTCCAAGAAACCATATTCAACCGTTACTTTAGAAAATCTCTTTTGAATACATCTTGCTAATTCTTTAAATTCGTTAACAGCAATTTTATTTCTACTACCATGGCCACAAATAAGAATGCCCAATTCATTATTTTTATTTGAAATGTTTATATTCAAAAGATTCTTATTTCTAATACTATATTATAAATAAACAAGCTTAAAAGTGATAAAAAATATAAAAAATTTCCAGGTTATTAATCATAATTCTAACGATGCCATTATAAGAGATGTCATATATGAAGTTAATAATACTTTATTAAGTGATTTCAATAAAAATCTTCAGAAAGAAGATTATTTATGTGTTTGCAGCGGTGGAACAACCTCAAGTTGCGCGAAGAATAATTTTATCACTATTGATCTTAGAAAAGAGTACAGTCAAATTTCATTTGAAGAGGAAACTGGAATTGTACAAATTGGAGGCGGAACGCAAATGGGAAACTTAGTAGATCATCTAGAAATCTTTGACCGTACATTTCCAATTGGTTTATCAAAATTACCTGGCGCTGGGTACATTTTGACTGGCGGAATAAGTCCACTTAGTAGAAGGTACGGACTAGCTATTGATAATATACTTTTTATAAAAGGATATCTTGGAAATGGTAATTACTTTGAACTAAATAAAGATAATCTTAAAGAAGAAGATTTGAATCTTTGGACAGGAATAAAGGGAGCTGCTCCATTCTTTGCTATTATCACTCAAATAGGACTTAAAACTTTTAAAGCATATCCTGTTCTAACCTATGAAGGATTCGTTAACGCTAATGAACTTGGTGAATTAATTTTCCATGCTGAAAAATTTCCAATAAATTGCAGTCTTCAATGGTTTTTCTCAGATAAGATATATGTTTATATATTCATGGAATTAAAAACTTCGGAAGATAATTTTAATGCTGAAAAATATCATAAAAAACTTACAAAATACAGTTCATTAAAAAGAAATTATTTTAAAAATTTTAATAAATTAAATTTCTTCCCAAAAGAATTAAATCTTTTTAAATTAAGTCGAGATAATCACTCTGAAGTAATAAGTATGCTTGGAGAAGATTTAAAAAGTAATATTGATCAATTCATCAAAGAAATGATTAAGATTAACATTCAAAAACCTAATAAATCTTGTTATGTTGCATCTCAGCAATTAGGAGGGGTGACATCCTCTGTCAGCAAAAAAGATAGTTGCTTTATTCATAGACAATCAACTTGGAAACCCTGGATATATGCATCATGGGAGAAGAATAATGTTGAAGATAAAAAAATTGCACTTGATTGGATGAATAATTCTTGGCAAAAGTTAAAAAAATTTTATCCAAAAATTCACCTTGCGCAATTGCACAACCATTTAAACACACATAAAGAAGAAGTTAATCTCGCTTTTGATTTGAAATTAAATAATATGAAATTGTTAAAAAACTTTTGTGATCCTTCAGGAAATTTGCCGCCTTTATAAGGTAGCTTTAAATTAATGCATTAATTTAAATGTCAAGTTTTAAAAAAGTATTATCTACAAATTGGTTAGAGAATCCAAAAGCTAACATTCTTTCTGGAATTGTAGTAGCTTTTGCGATGATTCCTGAAGCGATAGCATTCTCTGGGATTGCTGGAGTTGATCCTAAAGTAGGATTGTATGGAGCTTTTTGCCTAGCAATCACTATTGCTTTTATTGGTGGCAGAAGAGGAATGATAACTTCTGTTACAGGTTCTACAGCCCTTTTGATGACAGGTCTAGTGGCTTATGGTGAATCACGATCTCCCGGTTTAGGTTTATCATATCTAATTGCTGCTGGATTATTGACAGGTCTTTTCCAGATAATTTGGGGATATCTTAGATTAGCCTACCAAATGAGATTCGTACCCTCAGGAGTACTTAGTGGTTTTGTTAATGCGCTTGCATTATTAATATTTCAAGCACAATTACCACAATTAGGCATTGGGCTAAAGAAAGGAGGAGAACTAGCTAAAGAAAATTTATCTCAATATCCAATTGGTTCTCAAATAGCAACAGTCTGGATACTTGTGATATTGGGTTTACTAATTATTTATATAGTTCCTAAGTTCACCAGATTAATACCATCCCAATTAGTTGCAATCATTACAATAACTTTATGCAGTCAATTTTTTAATTTAGATATACCGACTGTAAGTGATTTAGGTAAATTACCAGGTGGTTTGCCCAATTTATCGCTTCCATTTGGTGCTTTTGAAGATGGCAAAGTCCCATTTAATTTCGACACATTAGGTATTATATTGCCTACTTCCTTAGCAATTTCTTTAGTGGGATTAATGGAAACTTTTTTAACTCAGGACATTTTAGATGATGTTACTGATACTAATTCAAATAAAAATAAAGAAGCTAGGGGACAGGGAATCGCCAATATTATTGCCTCTCTTTTTGGTGGCATGGCTGGTTGTGCTTTGGTTGGTCAGTCAGTAATGAATACTGAGAATGGAGGAAAATCAAGATTATCTACATTTTCTTCTGGAGTATCATTATTGCTAATGATTATCCTTTTCAAAGATTGGATTGGAGCCATTCCAATGGCAGCTTTAGTATCTGTAATGATTACAATTTCAATTAGTACTGCAGATATAAATGGATTAAAAAGTATTAGAAAGATTCCAAAGAGTGATACTGCAGTGATGCTTACTACTTTTGGTGTAACGATGCTCACTAAACCACATAATTTAGCATTGGGGGTTATTGCAGGAGTTGCCTTAGCTGCAATACTCTTTAGTAGAAAGGTTGCAAAAGTTATAACAGTTCTAAAATCTAAATCTGCTAATCAAGAAATTACTTATAAAGTTGAAGGTCAATTGTTTTTTGTAAGCAAAATGTATTTTTTGCAAAGCTTTAATATGTATGAACATCCCAAATTAGTTATAATAGATATGTCACTAGCGCATATTTGGGATCAAAGTGGTGTAGTTGCACTAGATCAGATTATTAGAAAGTTTAAAAATGGAGGATCACAAGTTGAAATAGTTGGTCTTAATAAAGAGAGTTTAAATTTATTTGAGAAACTTGGAGGTATGGAATCATCTCATTAACTTAATTAGCATTTAAACTAACTTTCTGATAACAGAACCATAACCATTGTTGAAAAAGAAGATTTCGATGAGATCTCCATGATGTTTTAGAGTAATTTTCATCAAAGTTTTCAGGAGGAGGGACATCCCCTTTCTCTTTATCCCGATTTATTTCACTCACTATTCGATGAACAGTATATTCAGGATGACCTAAATGCATAAGTTGTTTTTGATCTGATGTCTCAAAAATTGTGTAACCTACTTTTTCTCCATGAGCGAGCAAATTTAACTTTCCTTGAGTTTGGGCCCTTTCCATCTCCTCATCAGGCAAGCCAGCGAATCTACTTTGCGGACAAATAAATTCATCATCCTGTGTACCCATAAGAGGGTGGCCTGGTACAAGGCTCTTTAGAGGATAAACACCAAATAATTTCTTATCAAACACTTTCTTATTAACACCTGCCAAATAAGCAAGTGCAAATCCTGCCCAGCATAAACCGAGTGTACTAGCACATTTATCTCTTGCTTTATTGGTAATCGATACAAATTCATCCCAATAATTTACTTCCTCAAAATCTAAGTGTTCAACAGGAGCTCCTGTAATGATTATTCCATCTAATGGTTGATATTGATTTGCTTCTTCCCATGTCATATAAAGATTTTTTAAATGATTAATATCCCAAGTCTTATACGAATGAGTTTTCAATCTTATCCATATAGGTTCAATCTGTAAGGGAGACAAGCCTAGAGGATGTAATAAATTAAATTCATATTGCTTGCCAAGAGGCATTATATTTAGTATTCCTATTCTTAAAGGTCTAATATCTTGTCTCTTCGCTAATTCAGGCTCTATCCATGAAATATGATTTTTCTCAACATCTCTAATTTTATGATAATTTCTCGGAATTATTAATGCCACTTATTTAAATTAATTAACCGATAGTACTCATTGCCTGGTCAAAGTCCGACTTAATATCATCAATATGCTCAATTCCTACGGATACTCTTACCATCGTTGGGGTTACACCTGCAGAAATTTGTTCTTCCTCTGATAATTGTTGATGAGTTGTTGAAGCAGGATGAATCACCAAAGTCTTTGAATCACCAACATTTGCTAAATGACTCGCTAACTTTAGAGAATCAATAAACTTAACTGCATCTTCATAACCTCCATTTAAGGAAAACATTAACATGCATCCCATACCCCTTCCTGTGGTATATTTTTTTGCTCTTTCAAAATAAGGATCATTTTCAAGGCCAGGATAGCTAACATTTGAAACCATATCATGAGAATCTAGCCACTTTGCCAGCTGCAGTGCATTTGATGTCTGTCTTTCAATACGCAGGCTAAGTGTTTCGAGACCTTGTAAAAGTAAAAATGAATTAAATGGACTTTGAGCAGGGCCCCAATCCCTCAGGCATTCTAGTCTTGCCCTAAGAGCAAAGGCTATATTTCTATTTTCAGGCACACCCAAGGACTTACAAATATCACTACCAAATCCAAAAGCATCCCAGTGAACCAAACCATGATAAGCAGCACTGGGCTCACTCATTAATGGAAATTTACCATTACCCCAGTCGAATGTACCAGCATCAACTATGACACCACCAATACTAGTACCATGACCACCTATCCATTTGGTAGCACTTTCGACTACGATGTCTGCCCCATGCTCTATTGGTTTAATAAGAGCACCGCCAGCACCAAGTGTATTATCGACAATTAAAGGTATATTATTTTCTTTTGCTAACATCGAAAGTCCTTCAAAATCTGGAATATTAAATCTTGGATTACCCATTGATTCAACATAAATAGCTTTAGTTTGCTCGTTTATTTTCCTTTTAAAACTTTCAATATCGTCCCCATCAGCGAATTGGACATTTATTCCTAATCTTGGAAATTGAACTTTAAATTGATTATAAGTTCCACCATATAAAAAAGAAGTGGATACAAAATTATCTCCAGCTGTCATACAATTTGCTACAGCTACAAATTGTGCAGCTTGTCCTGAAGATGTTGCTAAAGCAGCAATCCCACCCTCTAAAGCAGCCATTCTCTTTTCAAAGACATCTGTCGTTGGATTCATAAGTCTTGTATAAATATTCCCAAATTCTTTTAATCCAAAAAGATTTGCTCCATGTTCAGCATTATCAAAAACATAGGAACTTGTTTGATATATTGGCACAGCTCGTGAATTTGTAGTAGGGTCAGGCTCTTGCCCAGCGTGAAGCTGAAGGGTTTCGAATTTTTGTTTGCTCAAGAAATGAAAATACGTCTAATATATATTTAGCTAAATAAAGTAAGAATGAAAATTTAAATTACTAAATCATTATAAATTTTCTTTTAGAGAGGAATAATTGGTAATCATAAATTCTTCAATTTGTTGCCTCACAAAGTTTCTTAATTTTAGATGTTCATTTATTTTCAAGATTGGATAATGATTCTTATCATCCTTACTATTTTCAATTAATGATTTCCAGCTCTTTTTTTTATTTTCATTCGCAGTATTTATAACTACATCAAAGTCAAATAATTTTCTAGACTCCTTGCAATTATATTTTTTTACTGATTCTTCTAGTATATTTTTTCTTGACTTATAAAGTTCTTTTGCTTTTAATGTATCGGGTAGTCCCATTACAGGTTTATATTTTTTTAATAATTCAAGTTCCTCTTCTAATAAAATTTGCCAGACACTTATCTCTCCTTCTGATAAGTTTTTCTTATCAAAGTTTTTAATTTCCTCTAGATAAAAATCCAGCCATAAGTAATAACTCTTCTCTTCAATAGATTTCTTAGTTGAAGTTTTTTTAGGTTGAGGTTTTGGAATTAACTTTTGAGCTTTCTTTAGAAATTGTCTATCATCCCTTTCTAGATTAATTAGACCCCACCTTTGTGTATATTCCCAAAGTTCTTCATACCTAGAAATATCATCTTGATTCCATCCAAGTAATTTTAATTCGTGAGATCGGTGTGATAATTCTTTATTCAAAAAATTCATTAATTCTTTTGAATTGTAGCCCTTTGGAGGTTATTAGTAAATATGCTTTAAGTAAGTTAGGTAGTAATGAGATTAATAAATAGTAAATATTAATTAGTAAAATATTTATTAACTAAATTCATAGCTTTTATGTAATTTTCTTGATTATAGTTTTCATGCTTAAATTTATTTTTTAAAGTTTGTTTTAGAAAAATATGATTATAAAATTCTTCATAATTTTTAAAAATATCTATTCCTAATAATTTATTATAAATATCAATTGAACCTTTTGGCATAACTGATTCTTGACAATAATTAGTAATTTCTTGTGAATCAACTAAGACATTATAAATATCCTTTTTTTCAGAATTAGTAGCATAGAAACATAGATAAAGTAAATTTATCATTGAACAATTATTATTTGAAATACAATATTTATTATAAATTTCAGGCCAAAATTTTAAAGATTTTAATCCTTCAAGCCCTCCTTGACTCAGAGAAGAATTATTGCACCATTGAACAAACTCTAGAATGTCATTTGGACATCTTTCAAGTTTTAAAAGCATATCAGATAAAACTTGACCAGCTTGAAAATTTCTAGTAGGTTTTCCAATTGTTGGCAATGACATACTTCCTAAAATATCAGCTGTAACAGCATTTAATTGAGAAAAAGTATGATCCATATTTGTATACAAACTTTTTTTATTTAATTTCTGAGAGTTTATTATTTCAACTCCATAACCCAATTCTTCAAGAGTAATTAAATCAGAATTAATTTTTTCTCTTTTTCTTACTACTGAAGAAACACTAGCAGCTTGATTCAAACACTGATTTAAAAGCACAGTATTAATTGTTGGTAACAAACCTGGTTTATCTGAATGATATTTATTAGCAAAGCCTGCAAAAATTGAAGAAACATTCTTGATAGCTTTTATATATTGGCATTCAACATTATGAACCCCTGGCGAAACTTGAATTTTTGGAGAAAGTTGATTCAATATTTTTGCTCCAAGAAGAGCTGTTAAAGAGTCAGGATGACAAAAATTAGCTGTAAAACTATCATTTTTATTTCTAAGTGCTCCATGTCTATGAAAACCTGTGAAGAAAGCTAAATCAGGGTACTTCTCACACAAGATAAAAGGATCATTATCATCAGTACAAAATGAACCTACTAAACAGGCTAAAAGTACATTCTCTTTATTAAGCTCTTTTTTTAATTTAATTGCTCTAGAAATATCCTCTTTTATGTGATTACTATTTGAAGCAAGAAAAACAATATCGCAATTTAAAATAAGATCAGGAAGATCAAACTGTTTTCTTTTATAAGTATCATTTTCAAAACTCATTTCTAATATTTTCTCAATAATTACCTCATCCATTTCTGCTAAATTATCTTTTGAGAAAGCCCCTAGTAAATCTCTACCATGGCGAGGCGCAAGTAATAAATTTCTTTTTTTTGAATGCAAGGCGCAATTATAAGCTAGAGAAGCTGGATATAAACCTACGCTATAGAAACCAACCTTAGAATTATAAATATTTTTTAAAAAGGCTTTAAAGGAAAACTCTTCATCTTTTTTATTAAAGAAATTATTAATCATTTTTAATCCAAAAGATAAAATATTAGGCTATTGCTTTTAAAGCAATTATTTTAGTCCAAAATATCTCATATTGGAAATATTAAAAAATCAAAAATTATTTTGTTTCATATTTTAGTCGTTCATTTCATTAAAATGAAATTATTCACTGATTAATAATAAAAAAGGTAATGAACTTTGTAACAAATCCTTTTGAGGTTGAAAGTAAAATATTAGGTTCAAAAAATATTTTTATAATTCAAGATATTGATGGGGTTTGTATACCTTTGGTAAAAGATCCTATGAATAGAAAAATCAGTAAAGATTATATATTTGCAGCTAGAAAATTCAAAAATGAGTTTTCAGTATTAACTTGTGGGGAACATGAGGGAAAGAGAGGAGTTAATAGGATAATTGAAAGATGTATAAATAATATTAGTGAGGTAAAAGAAAAAGGGCTTTATTTGAGGGGTTTAGCGGCATGTGGAGTTGAATATCAAGATAATATAGCCAATACAAGCTTTGAAGGTATAACAAAAGAGGAACTTGAATTTTTATCCAAAGTTCCAAAAATGATGAGATCAAAATTTAAAAAAATAGTAAATTACTTATTTCCAAGATTAAAAGAGATAGAGATTAATTCTCATGCTATAAAGTCAATCTGCGAAACAAAATTCTCTCCTACAATAAATTTCAATAGTCTTTTTGAATTATCAAAAAATGATTTAAAAAAAAGGCGGCAAATTCAAGAAATGTTTGAAATAATGATGAATGAAATATTAATATGCGCTGAGAAAGAAGGTTTAAGTAGATCTTTTTTTCTTCATATATCTCCAAATTTAGGTAAAAAAAATGATTGTGAAATAATTAAATATTCAACTAAAGATGATATTGGATCAACCGATATTCAATTTTTGTTAGAAGGAGCTGTTAAAGACTCTGGGGTTCTTTTTTTATTAAACGAATATATTGGTAGCATAAAAGGGGAAAAACCATTTGGAGAGAAGTTTAATTTTAGAAATTCACCTAGAACTCTTGAAGAGAAGATTTCATTTTGTAGGCAATATATAAATCATGAAGATATGCCTTTAATTATTGGAGTTGGAGATACAGTTACTTCTACATTTAACGCAAAAGACAAAACTCATTCAAGAGGAGGAAGCGATAGAAGTTTTCTTGAATTTATACAGTTATTAGGGAAATCGTACGGTATAGATAATAAAATAATATTCGTTGATAGCAGTTACGGAGAAGTTTTTAGACCCTCAACAAAAGAAACAGGCTTAGTAGGAATTACTGATAAAAGAGATAATTTGAAATTTGATATTGTATTTCAGAATGGTCCTAATGAATATGTAAACTGGTTCATTAATTTAGCAATTAAAAGATATAAAATTAAAAATAAAAATTAAAAATTTAAAAATTTGTTGACTAATATCTTTTTTATTGACATTTTAAGAATATATAGTTTATTTATGAAAACAATTTTTCCTAATATAAAAAAGGAAACTATTGATACTTTACAAATTAATATTGGTTATAAATGTAATCAGGCATGTCAACATTGTCATGTTAATTCTAGTCCATTCAGAACAGAAAAAATGTCTGATGAGATTATAAAGTTAATACCACAAATAATATCAAAATATAAAATAGGAACTTTAGATATAACAGGCGGTGCACCAGAGTTACATCCTAAATTTAAGAGCTTAATTTTGAGCTTAAAGAAAGAAAAAATAAAAATAATAGATAGGTGTAATTTGACTATTTTCTTTGAAAAAGGTTTTGAAGATTTACCAAATTTTCTAGCGGAAAATAATATTATTGTTACAGCTTCATTACCTTGCTATGAAAAAGAAAATGTCGAGAAACAAAGAGGTTTTGGTGTTTTTGATAAAAGTATTTCTGCAATAAAAATATTAAATAGCCTTGGTTATGGTAAAAAAAATAATAATTTAGAATTAAATCTAGTTTATAATCCTGTCGGTCCTATATTACCTCCACCTCAAGAAAAACTAGAAGAAGATTATAAAAAAGTACTTTTTGATAAATTCAAGATAACCTTTAATAACCTTTACACAATAACAAATATGCCAATTAATCGATATGCAGATTTCTTGCAACGAACTGGGCAATTAGAAAAATATTTTGAATTATTAACTAAAAACTTCAATCATAATAATTTAAAAAATCTAATGTGCAAAAAAACTATAAGTGTAGACTGGACAGGGCAAATTTATGATTGTGATTTCAACCAACAAATTAAATTGAAAAGTAGAAGTGGTCCTAGAACTCTTTTTGATCTTTTGCAAAGCCATTCCTCATTTAATTACGATATCGCGGCTAATAAACATTGCTTCGCATGCACAGCTGGGTCAGGCTCAAGTTGTGGTGGTAGCTTAAGTTAATTCATAAGCAATTAGGGCATATAGCTTTTACATTAAAAGAGGACTCGATTAACTTAAATCCTTTATTTTTTGCAGCTTTCTTTCCTGCCTCTACTACTTGAACACTCTCAAATTCCTCAGTTCTTCCACATCTTATACAAATCAAATGATGATGATCAAGAGAATCATGACTAAGAAGCTCAAACCTGTGCCCCCCTTCACTTAACTCTCTTTCATGTAAAAACCCCATCTGAACAAGTAATCTTAAAGTTCTATAAATTGTGGCAAGAGAGACCTTTGAATTAGATGCAATTAATTCCTCATGAACTTCTTCAGCACTTAAGTGATTCCCTGGACCAATATTCTCAAAAAGATTCAGGACTTTCAATCTTTGCTGTGTTAATCTTTTACCCTCTTGATGTAAACCTGAGCCTAAAGGATTTCTTATTACTAAGTATCTAGAAGCGACTGGCAAAATTTTTTTTAAATTTTCTCAATAATAGCCATTGATGAGACCGTAACAACTAAAGACTAAAAAAAGTTTACTTTGCAAATTTAAAAAGTATATTGTGTAAAAATATATTTAAATAAATGGAAAAAAAACTTTCTAAAAATCAGTCAAAAGATAAAAATGCACTATTAATAATTGATGTTCAATCAAAAATTATTAGACCAATAGAAAATCATAAAATAATCATAAGTAATATTGAAAAACTCTTAAGGGCTTTTGAAATTCTCGAAAGTCATGTTTACATTTCAGAGCAAAACCCATCTAAACTAGGTTCTACAGTAGAAAATTTATTACCAAAAATAACTTACAAAAAACTCTCAAAAATGGAATTTAGTGTTGGACGAAATCAAATTCTGCAAAAAGATATTTATTCAAAGGGAATTAGTAATATTATAATTTGTGGTTTTGAAACACACATATGTATCCAACAGAGTGTATTAGATTTTATCGAACAAAATAAAAAAGTATATATTATTGCAGATGCCATGAGTAGTAGGAATAAAATTGATCACGATATTAGTCTTAAGAGGATGATTTCTAAGGGAGGAAATATAGCCAGTACAGAATCTATGATTTTTGAATTATGCAAAACTGCTAATAGAAAAGAATTTAAAGAGATAAGTAATCTCATAAAAAATTATTAATAAAAAACTGGCTTGTTATTTTTAGATCTTTTACAATTTGTTTAAGTGTATCCTTCTAATATGAGCGTATTTACGGAAAATACTATTTCTTCACTATTAATATTTTTATTAGGAATAATTTCAACTATTTTTATTTCTAAATTTTCAAAGATATTTTTAAATCGTATTTCAAGAAGTACAAAGACTGATTTTGATGATTATTTATTTGCTGCAATAATTAGCATAATAAAGCCTATTGGTATTCTTCTTTCTCTATATTTTGCCATTGACTTTTACTTCAAAGAAGAAATTACTTTTATATCTGTAATTCTCAATATTCAAAAGTTATTAATTCTAATAATTTTAATTAAGTTTGCGAATAAAATTCTCATTAGATTATTAAATCAGTCGACACAAAATATTGAAGATTCTTCTTTTATTTCAATGATTTCCTCATTGACTCCACTTATTAAAGCATTTACTTGGACATTAGGTACAATATTTTACTTACAAAATATTGGTGTTCAGATGACTGCAATATGGGCATTATTAAGTGCAGGTGGAATTGGAGCAGGTTTGGCTTTGAAAGATCCTGTACAGGAATTTTTCGAATATATAACAATCCTTTTAGATAAACCCTTCCAAAAAGGTGAATTTATAAAAGCAGATGGAGTAATAGGGAAAGTAGAAAGAGTAGGAGTCAGATCATCAAGGATAAGAAGTATTAATGGTGAAATAATAGTTATGAGTAATAGCTCACTAACAAATGGCTTGATATCAAATTATGCTCAAATGAAAAGGAGAAGATTGGTCCATAAATTAGGAGTAATATATGAGACTTCACCAGAAAAGATGAAGGAAATTCCTCTGATTATTGAAAAAATTATAAATGGAACAAGTAATGCTTCATTTGATAGGTGCCACTTTATAAGCTTTGGAGACTTTAGTCTTAATTTTGAACTTGTATACTACATACCTACAAATAATTATTTAGCCGCAATGGAGGCCCAACAAAATATAAATTTAAAAATTATGGAAGAGTTTAAATCAAATGATATACAATTTGCTTTCCCAACCCAAACTTTACAGATTGAAAATACTAAAGCCAAATGATTGGCAAATCTTTTCACTTAAATTCCACAGCTTAATTGCAAGTTCACTATCACTTGCTTCTTTACTAATATCGTCTTTTTTTAGAACATGTTTTTTATAAGAAACAAGCTTATTACTCAGATGTACATATCCAATATCATTGAAATCTTTTTTAAAAGCTATTTGATAAAGTTTCTCTCCAGCATCTTCAACTTTTGCTGATATTCCTAATACATCTCTAGCTAGAATTGAAAAAAGCTGGTATCCAATTTTATTATAGAAACTACTATATCTGAAAAAGCCTAAATCATCCTCTGGAATAACCAATCCAGGTGCCCACGTAATTACTGAAATATTGGATTTTTTATCCCTCAACCTTTTTGATAATTCTTTTGCAAATAATATATTACAAAGTTTACTATTTTTATAGGATCTATCAGCATTAAAGTTTATAAATTTTCCCATTATTTCATCCTCAAAATTAATCAAATTATTTAGAGTTGCTTTCTCTCCAACATTCCCACCAGAACTTTTTGGATTATGAACATCTGAAGATGTAACTACTATTCGTGATTCAGAGAAATCATTTAAAAATTTCATTAATGAATCTGTAAGATAGAAATGAGCAAGATGATTCACTGCAAATGTTAATTCAATTCCTTGTTTTGAAACTTTTGGATATGAGGAACCAGTATACTGTAAACCTGCATTAAGGATTAATATGTCCAAATTTAATTTATTAGTTTTAAAATATTTTTCTAATTTCTTTATATTATTGAGATCGTCAAAATCAATATTTTCAATAATATTAAGATGCTTATTTAAGAACTCTATTTCAAAATAATTTGTTAATTTTTTGAAAAAATTTTTTTTTCTTTCAGATGATCTTATAGGTATAAATAAATAATTTTCTTTTTTCAAAAAATGTAATGTTGAGTAAAAGCCAATTCCAGAATTAGCGCCTGTGATAAAAATATTTTTACCAAAATCATTAAAGGTAAATAAATTATCTGCCATTTATAAAATGTAAAATATTAAATCAAAAATAAATCTAATTTGAATAATAAAATTCTAAACTATTTAATAACCATATAAATTATTGTTAAAACACATTTAATTAAAACACATATATTTAGTTTTTTTTATTAGCATTAAAATCTTCGTATTACTCAAAAAGTTGAATGCAAAGAAATTTTATTCCCAAATTTAACTTTTTATCGATAAAACCTACTTCCTCTACAGTTTCAAATAAATGACTAATAAAGGAAAAGGAATGACAGATGTTCTTGTTTTAGGTGCAGGTCCAGCTGGGATGGCAATTGCTTCTGCCCTAGGTAAAGAAAAATTAAAAGTAGATGTGCTTTCTCCTAATGGTCCAAACGAACCTTGGCCAAATACTTATGGAATATGGGGTAATGAAGTTGACCAACTTGGTTTAGAAAGTCTTTTAGAGTATAGATGGAAAAATACAGTTAGTTTTTTTGGAAATGGTTCCCTAAAAAAACACGATTTTGAAAATAAACCGACCGAACATTTACTTGATTATGGTCTTTTTGATAAAAAGAAACTTCATTCTCACTGGTTAAAGGAATGCAATAATTATTTAATTAATTGGCATCTAGGTTTAGCGAATAAGATAAATTTTGAGAAATATAAAAGTACTGTTACTACAGAAGATGGAAGAGTATATTCTGCAAGATTAGTAATTGATGCAACAGGATATGATCCTATATTTCTTAAGTTAAAATCATCTGAACCTCTTGCTGTTCAAACTTGTTATGGAATTGTTGGAAATTTTAGTAAACCACCGCTGGAAAAGGATCAGTTTGTACTGATGGATTATAGAAGCGACCACTTAAGCGAAACACAAAAGAAAGAGCCTCCAACATTTTTATATGCAATGGACATGGGTGACGGAAAATATTTCCTTGAGGAGACACAACTTGGACTCGTTAATCCCTTAACCATGGATGATCTAAAGGATCGATTAGAAAAAAGACTTGCATATAGAGATATTGAGATAACAAGTAAACAGCATGAAGAATTAGGACTCTTTCTCCCTATGAATATGCCAATTCCAGACTTCAAACAACCAATACTTGGTTATGGTGGAGCAGCCTCAATGGTTCATCCAGCCTCTGGATATTTGATAGGAAATGTTTTAAGAAGAGCTCCTTTAGTGGCCAAAGCTATATCCGATGCTATGGCCGATAAAAATCTACCTACTATGCATATTGCAAAAAAAGGTTGGGAAAGTTTATGGCCTACTGAATTAATAAGAAAAAAATCTCTTTACCAATTTGGGTTAGAAAAATTAATGAGATTTGATGAAAAATTACTAAGGGAATTTTTTGAAAGTTTCTTTAAATTACCTAAAAATCAATGGTATGGATTTCTAACTGATACATTATCTCTAAAAGAGATTGTAAACGCTATGTGGATAATGTTTATTAGGGCACCATGGAGCGTAAAAAAGGGATTAATGATTATGAGAGGTAGAGAATTTAGGATGTTAATCAAAATTATTTTTCCAACGATTTAATTATAAAACATGAGAACTCTTTTAATAAGCGGAGCTTCTAGTGGTATTGGACTAAATATCGCCCTAAAGGCTCTCAAAGATGGGGATAGAATAAGCATAGGAGTAAGAGATTTAGAATCAATAAAAGGAAGTCCAATAGATCCTTCATATTGGCCAAAAGAACAATACCTAGTTTGTAGATATGATGCTTTAGATAATTCTTCATCCAAAGAATGGATTGCCAATACTAAAAATTATTTTGGCGGTTTTGATACCTTAATTAATTCTGCAGGGGTTCTATCAAAAATACCTTTTTTATATGAAGATCATAAAGTGGATGAAATAATGATGACAATGAAAATAAATTTCTTAGCAGTATGGGATTTGTGCAGATTATGTTGGGAGGATCTTACGTTATCCAATAATGGTCGAATAATAACCATTGTCTCAATGAGTGGTAAAAGATCTAAAGGAGATTTAGCAGCATATTCCTCTTCAAAGTTTGCACTCATGGGACTATGTCAGACTATCAGAAATATTGGTTGGGATAAAAATATTAGAGTTACAGCTATTTGCCCGAGTTGGGTTAATACAAGAATGTCAAAAAGCATAGACACTATAGATAAAGAAAAAATGTCGCAACCAGAAGATATTGCAGAAGTATGTTCAACAATTTTAAAACTACCAAAACAGTCAGTTCCTTTTGAATTATCTATAAACTGTAATTTGGAAATTTAAATCGAATTATTTATAATATAAGATATAGTAAGCATAGCGAAAGCTATAAATAAGGCCTTTATTCTATTTGTAAAAAGAGAAAATAAAGATATATCTTCAGCAAAATAACCTCCGAAACTTCCTGTAAAAGAAAGAATTAACATTGGAATAGATCCTGTCATAAAGGAATATGCAAAAGACTTTAGAAGTCCAAGATTAAATCCATTAAAGAAAACCATAGATATACTAAAGATCAAAAATGATGCAAATAAACTTATTGAAACCTCTGCATCCAGAGTGTGGGGGATATTACCTTTTAGTTCAAATTGACTTTTACATTCAGAAACTTCCTTTTTAGAAAGCTTTAAATAACCTGTCTCAGGTATCCTTTTAGATTTATATTTACGAAGTAATCTAGCTTCTAAAGTTTCAGGTTCTTTAATTAGTATTGAAGATAAAACTTCATCTGGTTTTAATTTTTTAATCTTTTTATCGAGATTATAAGTCTTTCCAATTCTGTAAAGATCTCCCACTCTTATAAAATAAACATAACCCGACATTTGATATTGAAGGTTTAAATAATTCACTAATTAAATAATACTAAAATTAGGCTAAAAACATAAGGTTTTCACAAAATGCAAAAACAAATATTGTATTCTTTTAGGAGATGCCCATATGCAATTAGAGCACGCTGGGCTTTAAAAGCATGCAACATAGAAGTTGAATTAAGAGAAGTTAGTCTAAAAAATAAGCCGCAAGATATAATAATTAAATCAAAAAACAAAACAGTACCATTGCTTATTTTAGATAATGGAGATGTAAAAGATGAAAGTTTAGATATAGTTTTGTGGGCGCTATCAAAATCAAAAATGCATGAAAATTTATTTATGAAAAAGAAATTTAAGAAAGAAATTTTTGAGCTAATAAAAGAAAATGATCATATTTTTAAATTTCATTTGGATAGATTCAAATATTCAAAAAGATTCAATATGGAGGAAGAAGACTTTCATTATGAGAAAGCTAAAAATATTATCCGCAAATGGAACACTTTATTAAATGAAGATAAAAAAAGTAATAAATATTTAATTGGTAATCAAGAAACTATCTGTGATTGGTGTTTATGGCCATTTGTAAGACAATTTAAGATTGCTTGTGTAAATCAGAAAAAGAAAGACTATTTTCCATATGCAATAGAAAGATGGTTAGAAACTTTTGAAAAACATAATTTTTATGAGGAGGTTATGTTTAAATACGAGTTATGGGAAGAACCCTCTAAAATATAGAAATTTCTTATTGACTAAATTTCATATAATTTTCTTTTTTCAATTATTTTAGCTAATTCAAGGAAATAACCTGCTGTTCTATATCTACCAATATTTTTTTCTTTTCCATCAATATCACTCCTAATTTCTGCAGTTTCTGCCATTAGTAAATCTAATTCATTTGGAGGTAAGCTGTACAAATCACCTAGCTCTATTTCTTTACCTAATAGATGACTTTTAAACCATTTCTCTTTGCTTTCTTGTTGGGGAATATCATAGTAACGATTCTTCATGGCTTTATATACTAAAAAATAAATCTACTCTAATCCTATTATTTAGCAAATGTAAGAAGTTTATTATTAAAAAGTAGTGCAACAAGTACAAAAATTGATGTTAAAACACCACAGACCTCTGTCCAAGAGATTAAACCAATCCTAGAAAGTAATATTGGAGATAAAACAGTAAAAAAACCTCCTGAAAGCAATAATTGAGCAAAAAGCTGTTTAGAAGTGAATATTGGTAAAGTTTTTGAAATATTATTTGGGTCAGCTAGTCTTAAAAGAAGTAATCCTGAGGCAACTACACCAGTAGAATTACCAAATTCCACTAACCCTTTTTCGAACCAATATTCTTCAAATATAAAATATGCAAAGAAACTTATGCAGACTATATTCCAAATAAGACCGAATAATGTCAAAATAATAATAGGAGTTAAATTACTAATCACAACTTTTAAATCAAGACTAGCCATTGCAGTAAAAATCAATAAATCTGTAGACAATATACCCATCTCTCTTTGAAGAATCTGCGAAATAAATTCAGTTTTTTCGATTTTTTCTAAAAAATATCTTATTGCAAGTGAGCCTATTAAAATTAGAGGAAACAACGGTAATGAATAGATCACTTCTTTAGCAAAATCGCCAAATACATTTGAAATTAATCTTAGTAATCTCATCAAAATAATACCAATGGAAATCGCTAAACCTACTAGCCCAAGATTAATAAGTAAAATATTTAAATCATTTACTAAAGAGAATTTAAAGTTAAATTCTCTTTGACTTTTATTTTCATTTCTTGATTCCTTACTAATTATTTTTAGTATCCTTCCCAGAAATATAAAAATACTTCCAATAATAGAAGAGGATAACAAACCCATAGTTGCCATAGCCAACCCAAGATCAAGTCCTTCCGGATATCCAAGTTTTGTAAAGCTTTCTCCAATTATTGATGCTGCGCCATGACCTCCTTCGAAACCAACTTCAATTAAGCAGCCCATTAGAGGATTAATATTCATCGATTGAGATAAAAAATACTCCACAACTAAACCACCTACAAAGAATTGGCCAAAACCAAGAGTGAGTGCTAATAAAAATTGATTACAAATTGGCTTTATTAGACCTTTAAGATTTGGGACTGGTCTTCCAATCATCAAAGTAGCAAAGACTATACAAAGAAGAGGAGTTAGAGAACTCTCCCATATTTCTGTAGTTTCTTTTGATAGGAAATTAAAAACTCCATATGGTCCAATTAATATTCCAGTAAATCCGCAAATTACAGCAATAGGTAATCCAAATCTTTCTAATTGGATTGCGAAATTTAATCTCTTACCAAAAATTAATAAAAATCCAATTATAAATAATCCCGCAAAGCTTACTATTAGAGAATTCGAAAAAATATTAATGCCGTCTATGGAAAGAATATTCACAAATACAGAAGAGTTGATATTAAATTTAAATTAAAAAAGAATTTATTTCAAATAAAAAAGGGCTTCAAATAATTGAAGCCCCTACAAATACAAAATAAATTTAATTAATCTTTAAGTGTAACTGTTGCACTATCAATGTTACTAATAGCGTTTGTTACTCTCTTAAAGTCAAATCCTAGAGCTCTTAGAGCATGCCATAGATGACCTTGAATAAAGAAGAAGCCAAAGTAATAATGTACATTAGCCAACCAAGCTCTTGAAGTATATTCTCCATCTGCTAAGTCAACTGTATCGATCCAATAAGGAGAGATACTAAACTTTAATTCGAGAGGTTCACCAAAGAATTCAGTTGGATATACAGTAGTATTAGAAGCACTCCAGAAAGCAGCTACGATTGCCATCCAGCCGATTCCAGCAAGTGACCATGAAAGCACAGCCTCTGCAGAAAGAAGACCTTTACCTTTAAATTTAGTAAATTCTCCTACTTGCTTAGTAGCTATATGCCAAGCACCACCTGTTATCTCAACAAAAGCTAAGAAAGCATGACCACCCATTACTTCTTCTAGACTATCTATAGTCAAGAAATCGGTTTGATGATTCCATATTTTTGCTAAGTTTAATTCGTACTCAACTTGTCTTACAGAACCAATAGCTGGATCATAGATTCCGTGAACTCTAGCCCATTCAACAAAAGCGATGACAGCAAATCCGAGAATAATTAAGTGATGACCAAGAATAAAAGTCAATTTGTCTGGATTATCCCATTCAATATTGAATTTTCTTGCTCTTCCCACTTCGGATTCCTCAAGATTTGAAGGTAGGAGAAGTGAATGAAGAAGTCCACCTGCTGCTAGTACCATTGAAGATACAAGATGAACAATAGCGATTGCTATAACGGGTTTTGTATCTCCCATAGCCACCCCATTAGCATCAAACCCTATTCCAAGAGTTGCTAAGTGAGGAAGCAAGATTAGAGGCTGATGTCCCATTGGAACACTTGGATCAAATCGTGAAAGTTCAAAAAGGGTGAAAGCTCCTGCCCAGAAAACAATTAAACCTGCATGTGCTACATGAGCTGCAATGAATTTGCCTGAGCGATTTGCTACACCTGAATTACCAGCCCACCATCCGTAGGTGACATCTGGATTACCATAGGTTTGCATTTAGGAAGT
>MDTD01081320.1_pt1 | contig 27041 bp, 27 predicted proteins | sample 811221 | NCBI WGS metagenome assembly MDTD01 (sample SAMN05326646, study PRJNA326480) | marine metagenome | isolation source: seawater | place: Pacific Ocean: South West | collected 2011 | reverse complement strand
TTTTTATTAAGTTTTTTTCTAATGTTTAAGCATCTCGCTAGGTGTCCTTGTCCTCTTCTATTATTAGAAGAGACTATTAATGCAACTTTAGCCATCTATCCTCAATACCTAAATACTTTTTAATAATTTAATAATTTCTTTTTCCTTGAACCATTTTTTATTAGTATTACTTGCATATTCAAAAGACTCAGTTATTCTTTTTCCTTTATTTTTAAGGTTCTTTTTTAACTGCTTTGTATTCCACCATGAAAACATAGGTTGAATTATATAATGATCTTTCATGTCTATACAGTTCAAAGACTCCTCTCTAGGTATCATAACTTCATGAATTTTTTCACCTGGTCTAATTCCTACTATATCAAAATTTCCTTTGCCAGCCATTACTTCGATTAAATCTAGGATTCTAATACTATAAAGCTTGGGTACAAATATTTCTCCTCCAGACATATTTTTAACAGAATTAAGTACAAATTTTACACCTTGTTCTAAAGTTATAAAAAATCTGGTCATTTCTTTATTCGTCAATGGTAATTTTTTTTTACCATCTAAAAGTAGTTGTTTGAAGTATGGAATTACACTTCCTCGTGAAGCGACTACGTTGCCGTACCTTACTACAGAAAATTTAGTTTTAACTTTGCCAGAAAGATTATTTGCAGCAACAAATAGTTTATCAGAACATAATTTAGTAGCTCCGTATAAGTTGATAGGATTAGCAGCTTTATCCGTGGACAATGCTATAACTTTTTTCACATTATTTTTTATACTTGCCTGAATAATATTTTGAGCACCTATAATATTAGTTAATATACATTCTGTGGGATTATATTCTGCTGAAGATACAATCTTTATAGCTGCTGCATGTATAATAATATCAATACCTGAACAAGCTAATTCTAATCTTGTATAGTCTCTAATGTCTCCTAAAAAATATCTAATTTTAGGATATTTAGTTTCAGGAAATTGCTTTGACATCTCATATTGTTTTTGTTCATCTCTGCTAAAAACTACTACTCTATTAGCCTTATTCTGTTTAAGAATATTTCTTACACATTCTTTCCCAAAAGATCCTGTTCCTCCTGTAACTAAAATACTTTTATTTTTAAATTCTTGCATATAAATACCTCTAAAATTCTATTTGATTTTGATATATATAAAATGTAACCAGACTTATTGTAGCCATTCTAATTAAAAAACTTTTTATAAACATATTTTGTTTAGTTTGTAATATATTCATTTTTGACAGCTAATAAAAATAAATCATGATAGTTTTTTTCTTCAGGGTAATTAGATATTTTCGCTTGTATAACAGAAAAACCATTTTTTTCTAATACAGCAAAATAATTATGATGGAAATCTGCAGTCATTCCTCCGATAGGAGAAAGGTTTTGGTCTATACTCTCTGGTCTTTTGATCATAATGCTACTAAATGAAAATGGAAGTGCCCACCAAGGTTCAAAAAACAACAAACACTTAACGCCCGTCTTTTGAAAGGTTTCTATATATTGGTGAAACTCTTTGTTATTAAATTTAGGTGAAGTACTGAGCATCATTACAAAATCTGCTTTTACTTTTTTTTGTTTAAATAATTTTAATGCATACCCATTATGAACTTTCCAATTTTTTCTCTTTCCCAATTTGCTGTTCAATACTTTAAGGTTTTCTTGAAGATCTATTGAATGAAAGTTGATCTTTGAAAATTTTTTTGAAAAAAAATTACTTATTGTATCTACCCTTGCCCCTATGTGACAAACTGTTTTAATCTTAAGTTTTTTATTTTTAATTATTTCATTTACTATTCCCGCAACTCTTTGTTGTTTAGAATATTTAGTTGTAAGACTATCATATTCATTTATCATTTTATTAGTAATCTCTGTTTTCTCAATTGTTCTTTGGAGAACAGGAGTTAATAATGATTTGTTATAAGATTTCCATTCATTTAATATACTATCTGTTAAAGCGCCCATATGCATAATTTTTCTTTTCGACTCATAAAAATCATATAAATATTTTGAAGATCTTCTTAAATTAAGTTTTCCCAGAATTAAATGAAGTCTAATCCTCATGCCAACATATAAAGATACATAAAGAGTTTTAATAATTCCTACTTGTAATTGAGTATTATATACCTTTTCAAATTTCATAATATTTTATATTTATATCTTAGTATAACATAATCAAATTAAATTAAATTAATAGTAATTTTTGATTGTTTAAATGCATCTATAGTTGATATAGATTTTTTTTAAGACATAAATAAATAATACAATTTTTTTAATATAAAAAAATTATTATACAGTATTAGGCATGTTCAACCATAACCATTTTTTTATAATGATTTGAAGCAATACTATCTTTAAAACTTCTAAATTCATCTATATAAGTAGATTTTAAATCCAGTTCTTTTAATATATAATTCAGTTCATCAGTTTTTAGACTAAAGTCTTTTACTGATCTCTCTATGGTGAAACCCAAAAAAGTTGTAAAGTAATTATTAGGATTATTTTTATTATATTCTTGATAATCAAAAAATATCTTTCCTGATGGCTTAAGGTGTTTTTTTAACTCCTTTAAAATTTTGTACACCTCTGATTTTGGATTATGGTTTATGACTGAATATAATAATATGAAGTCAAAGCTTTTTTCTTTAACTAAACTATACATTGTTTGATTTAAGGAAAGTAATATCTTATAGCTTTTTTTTTTTGTAGAAGAAGCAATATATTCTTTTGCTAGTTTGACTCTTACTTTAGATAAATCTACCCCTATATACTTATTATCATTTAAATAATCTATAAAAGGTAATGCCATCCTGCCATATCCACAACCATAATCTAAAAAATCATGATTTTTTTTTAAACCTTTATTTACTAATAGTTTTTTTACTTGCTTACCCGTATCTAAAGCCCAAAAGTTAGTATCGTGTTTAACTCTCTTTATACTGCTTATGTCAAGCTTTCTGTCTTGTCTATTTAAAATAATAGCGTAGAAAGTTCTCCAGTCTTTTCCAAATAATAGAAAAATATATCTCAATGGAAAAAGTAATAGCCACTTAATTTTGGTTAAATTCATATTTTTTTAATTACTTATATGTTATTTTTTCTATCTTACCTTTGTTAATTTTTATGATTGTATCAATATTTTCATATGAGGTAATCTTGTGAGATATTAATATTATTGTAGTATTCATATTTTTTTTTATGTTTGCAATAGAATTATTAATATATTGATCAGAATTTTTATCTAGTGCGCTAGTAGGCTCATCTAAAATTAATAATGATGGTTTTTTAAGAAAAATTCTAGCTAGAATTATTCTTTGCCTTTGTCCTCCAGATAATTTAGAACCCATATTTCCTAGATTAGTCTCTAACTTATCAGGTAAATTATTTACAAATTCATATGCATTTGCTAATTCTAATGCCTTCCAAAGCTCCTCTTCTGTTGCATTTAATTTTGCGTATCTAAGGTTTTCTCCAATTGTCATTCTAAATAATACCGGCTCTTGCGGTATATAAGCAATATTGTTTCTTATAGAGTTTAGGGAAAACTTGTTAATATCATGACCATCAAAATAAATTTTACCCTTAGACGGTACAATAAGTCTAGTTAACATATCAACCAATGTCGACTTTCCTGCTCCAGAATCTCCAACTATTGCAATAAAATTACCTGCTCTTAATTGAAAATTAATATTATCAAGCACAGTTATATTTCTACTTGGGTATTTGAAATAAACTTGATTGAATGTAATATCTTTTTTTAAAGACTTCATTTCATGTCCCGTATTTAAACTTTCATAATTTTTTTTAGCTTCTATAAAAACTTTTTCTAAATATACACATGATGGAAAGTATCTAATTAGATTATTGATATAAGCTTGAAAATTATTCATTAAAGGCATTAGCCTTGAAAAAGCTATACCAAATGTTAATATTATAGTTAATTTTAAATTTAACTCCGAGAATATATTTACGGCTACTAAAAGTAAAAATGTAGTAGATAGAACAAAAAATAGTGAAATAATTGCTGATATCTTGTTTAGCCTGATTTCATTCTTGAATATATTATTTTGTATACTACTTACATTGTCCTCTTCGTATTTTTGATTATTAAATAACCTTATAAGTTTCCATGAAAAAAATCTTTCGTTTATAAAATCTCTATATTTATTTCTATGTTCTAAGTTAAACTCACTAATTTTTTTAGTTTTCCTAATAAAGCCACTTGATAAAATTAGTAGCAGAGATAGAAAGATGCCTATAAACATTGTAATATAGGGCGAAGTAATAAATAGTAACGTAGCATAAGCTAAGCCAGTTAATACTACTACAGTCAACCCATTGTATATTCTTAAAATAGCAGCTACTTGAGGAATTTCATAAGCTGTAATATTACTCAAATGCCCAGCCCTAAAATCTTGGATATAATGTGTTGATGAATTTATAATTAAATTAAAAGTTTTAACCTGTAACCTTCGATCTACTCTCCATTTAAGTTTCTCATTTTCTACTCTATTTACATAATTACTTAATTGTCTCAGTGTAGCCATAACAAAGGCGATTAAAGATAAATTAAAAAGATTGAAATTAATCCCTAAACTTCTAAAAACCTCATATATATACCGCGAAAGAAATGAGTCTTTCTTAAAAACTTCTAGGTCGCCTCCACTCTCTAAATAGCTAAAAATAGGTATAATTAAAGATAAACCAAGCGCTTCAAAAATAACAGTAATCACTCCCAAAGAAATAATTATTAATATTTCCTTTGTATACATTACATTTTGAACTTTAAGGAATTGCCAATGACGTAGTATAAACCTAAATAGGTTAGGAATCTTAGTTAAATTATTCAACATAAACTATATTATTTACAAAAAATAATATATATCAAATTTGAAATTTTTATGATAGCAAAAATATAATTTTTTAATTTTTAAAGTTTATATTTATCTCATTAATAAATTATAAAAGCTTTTTTAATTATAATTATTCCGTCTTTACAAAAACAAAAAGGCCTATTATTTGTATGTATTTTTTCAAAGGCTTTCTTTATTTTAATTTTTTTAAAAATAGCTTCTTTAATATAAAGTTTTTTGTCTCCTATTTCTCCAATAGCTCCAGTATCATCTTTATTACTAAGTGCTCTAATAAAATTAATGATATATTTACCATCCCAGCTCCAGTTGATGACACCGTCATTAGGTATGGTGTTGTAATAATTAGATAATCTTTCATCATTTAATAAAAATTCTTTATTTTTAGAAAAGATTTTTTTTAAACTATTATTCATTATTGCAGGTATTTTATTTACCATATCCTGATACAGAGACCATCCTGTATGGTTTTTTTTAATAATTATTCTATACTTAATTAATATTGGTCCACTATCTATACCTTCATCCATTTTGTGTACAGTTATGTAAGCATATCTTTCTAAATTAATGATTGGTCTAATTGTAGGATATAAGCCTCTATAAGAAGGAAGGTCAGCATAATGAACATTAAAGACACCATTTTTAAATAAATTTAAAAATTTTAATGGTAATATCAGAGGAAATGATACTGAAATAGCAGTAAAAATATTTAATTTTCTTATTAAATTATATATTTTTAAATTCTTAATATTATGAACTTTTAATATTTTTAAATTATTTTTTTTTGCAAGACTAATTAATTTGATAGATTCATTATTATCTTTAACCATAACTAATCCTACTTTTATTTTTCTTTTAATTATTTCTTTAAGAGCAAGAAAACCACTTTGTTTTGCTCCCAAAAATATAATTTCTTTTTCGTACATTTGATGAATACCAAATTTTTAATTATTTTTTTAGATAATCATGATAATTATTTATAAATAATTCAATAGCACGGTCTAAACTTTTTTTTGATATCACAGTTTTATCATTGTAAAATAATGGTGTTGACCTAGCCTCAAATGAAATATTTTTTATAGCTTGTATTAATTTTGAACCATCTTTTCTAATTCCTATTTTAGTTTTAGTATCTAAATTCTGCATAACTTTACCAATAATACTTTTTATATTACTTATGTCTTTAATAGTATATACATTATTTAAAAACGAAAAAGACGAATGTAAAGAAAACTCTACAACCCTTTTACCCATAATTGACGCTTCTAAACTGACAGTTCCAGCCATTGAAGCCACTGCTCTGGCTTGTTTAACCAAGTCTATACCTCTAATAGAAGGGTGGGCCATTCTTATATTAGGGAACTTTAACAGTTCTAAGTAAAAATTCTTACTTCTTCTTCCTACATCAGAATGTTCTTTAATAATTACTTCATATCCAGCTGGCATATTTAGGGCAAGTAATTTAATAATAGCCTTTTGATCATTAAATTCCTTACATCTCGCTTGCACTGAAAACTCTGGCTCAAGTGGTATTGCATAAAATAAAAAGGGTTTTTGAAACTTATTAATATTTCTTTCAGAATTTTTACTTATGAACCTATATATACTCCATTTGTTCAGTTGAAACTTTAAACTAGAAAAAAAACTTACTCTTTTTTTTTTTTTAAAATCTAATTTTATTAAATCTAATACTAAAAATTCAACTCTAAATAATATAATTTTAAAAAGATTTTTTGAAAGTGACATTATTGAATAGGTTTTATCCATTACCCTAGTATCAGGCCAACCTGTTTCTGGAGGTTGAATGCTTTTTAAATTAATTAAATTTTTAAATTTAGTTTTTTTAAAACTTTTTTCTAACTGCTTTGAATCTTGAAAAGCGTTATCAGCCCAAAAACCATAACTCTTAAATTTAGAGTTATAAGGATAAGTTATAAAAATACCCTTATTTTCTAAAACATTAGATAGAGTAGCAGAAAGCAGATCTACTGGCCATACAAAGGCTGTCTCTATATTATATTTAAGTAGTTTCTCTGCAAACCTCACATAACCGTTTACATTTCTGATCATCTCCTCACTTTTTTTTACTTCATTATTAGACCAAATAAAATTTGGGGAGTGTTGTAAAAAGCTAGATGATAGTGCTCTATCTTGTTGTAAAATATCACACATATAATTAATCGAATAAGTCTTTTCTATCTCTCTTGCTTTTTGTTCTTCTTCAATATCTGTTAGACCAAACCCTTTAGAAATAAAATTTTCAAATTCATCATCAACCAATATAAATTGGTCTTTTTGATCCAACAGTTTTGAGTAATTATTTTTTGACTTTTCACTACCTATAATAATAAAACTAGTTTTATACCTTTTTTTCAACTCTGGTATGATTAAAAAGTATAGCCAATCAAGAATTCTATAACTCACAATTAGAATAGTTTTAGGAGATTTTTTTGATTGAGACATATACTACAGTAAATAATAAATTATATCAGAAGCCATTTACTTCTTCAGCTCCTCTATTTCTTGATGTAAAACCCATTCTCCATTTTGCAAAGTCCACAAGTGTGGAGATCTAAATTGATCTATTTTATTCCAAAAATATTTTTCTGTTATATTTAGATAACTTAAATACTCTTTAAAATATCTTTTTGGAAACTCTCCTTCAAATTTTTTAGCTAATAAAATTGCTTCTTCTCTGTCAATATGTCCATTTCTTATTTCTTGACTAGCATCAAATCTTGTTCTACCAATTCCAAATTTTATATAATGGCAAAAATAATGTAATGCATCAAATTTATCATCTATACCTGAATACTTACCATAGGTTCCTTCAGTTCTTCGAGTATCTGCTTCAAAACCGCAATTTTCTACTGCATAGTAGTATGCTGACTGTGGGTCCCACTTTATATACCACCCTAAATTATCAACAACTATTTTCTTATCCTTTATCATTTCATGATTTACTGCAGTATAAGGCTCTAGGTCATTTTTTGAAAGTTTATACTTTGATTGAAGTTTGTTAACAGGAATGCCTGCTATATAGGTTTCACCTATATCTTTTTTTATGCTATAAAATTCTTCTCCAAACCCAGGTTTTTCAACTTTTTTTGCATCTTCACTTCCGTACTCTGATCTAGGTTCCCCATAAAAAACTAAATCTATATTAAACTTTATTGCAATCTTAATTGGAAAAACCTTCAAGCCAAACTTAAAGGGTTGCAAGGGATGTAAAATATTATCAAATGCTTCTTTTGCTAATATTTTCGCAACCTTTCCATTAGCTTTAAATAAAATATTATCAAAACCACCAATATCTATCCAATTATTCATATTTTTTAAACCTTCTTCGGTATAGAGAAGTGGCGAGAATGTAACAGTTAAAGGATTCATCCCATACCTATATTTTAGAATATGCGACGCCATAGCACTATCCTTTCCACCCGAACCTGGAACAACACAATCATAACTGCCATCATTTTTTCTATATTTATCTAAAAGTTTTACTAATTTATTTTCTCTATCTTTCCAATCAATTTCTTTATCTTTCTTTTGAGCATAGTGACAAGCAGCACATACCCCATCATTATGCATGAAAAGACCTAGTTTTTTGCCCTGAGCGCCATGCTCCATTTCATTAACTGAGAATGGTTTTTGATTTGTCATTAAACATTTTTTACAATGTTCTACTTTTTCGGGTAGCCCATACAGAGAAAATTTGTTATCTTTTTTCACTTTTTACCTAATCTAATTTCTTATTAATTTAACAAAGTTATTTAAAATTTGAAAACCTGAGTTGTCACTTAATTCAGGATGAAATTGACATCCCATAATATTTTCATTTTGTATTATAGCCGGTATTTGAAAATTACCATAATCTATTATACCTATAATATCATTTTCTTCATCTACATCGCAATAATAAGAATGAATAAAATAAAAACTATTGTCATCACTTATATTGTTAAATGGCTGCTCTACATTATTTCTTATCTTTACATTACACCATCCAATATTTGGTATGGGCCATCCAGTTTGCTCTTTAATTGGTCTAACTGTTCCTGATATTAAATTTAGCCCTTCATGAACTCCAAATTCATAGCTTTTGCCTAAAAGTAATTGCATACCTAAACAAATACCTAAAATTGGTTTTTTTTGAAAAGCAAAATTTTTTAACCCTTCAACAATATTAGATTTTTGTAGAGTTTCTATGCCTGATTTATAAGCACCCACTCCTGGTATTATAAGTGCATCTGATTGCTTTAATTCACTCAAATCATTAACTAAACTTAAATTTACTTCTAACTCCTTAATACATTTGATAAGATTATATAAATTCCCGCTGCCAATATCTACTACACCTATTTTCATTTATTTTATTACCAGCCTTGTAGGAATATCATGTTTCAGTAATTCCTTTTTAATTAAAACTATTCTATCCAAGTTAAAATGCAATATATGTCCAATGGCCACTGCTCTTACTCCTAGGTCAACTAGTTTTATAATATCTTTATAATTTCTTATACCTCCAGAAACAATAACTGGAACTTTAGCAATCTCCAATACTTTTTTAATTAATTCAAAGTCTGGTCCAAGCTTAGTTCCATCTTGATCTATAGAAGTAAGTAAAATTTCTCCTGCTCCTAAATCAACTGCCTCTTGTAACCAATCAATAACATCTTTATTACTTTTCTCTCTACCATTATTATAATAAGCTTCCCAAAATCCATTTTGCTTTTTTTTTGCTTGAATAGATATAACAATAGATTGTGTGCCAAATACAGTTGCTAACTCGTTAATAATTGATGGCGTTGTAATAGCCTGAGTATTTAAAGATATTTTATCTGCTCCACTTCTAAATAGCTTTTTTGCTTCTTCCTTACTTTTAACACCACCACCAACACAGAGAGGTAATTTAATCTTTTCAGAAACTTTAGTTACTAAATCATGTAAATTATTTCTTCCATATAGAGAAGCCACAGAGTCTATAAATAATATTTCATCAGCTGAGTCTAAATAATATTTTTCACTTAACTCCTCTGGTAAGCCAACTTTTCTTAGGCCTTCCATTCGAATTCCTTTAATTACATTTAAACCTTTAACTTCTAACTTAGGAATAATTCTTATATTGGGTGTTTTCATTACTATTTATAATAAATTATCTATAATACTACTTTTTACTTTTTTGATTTAAATATTTTTCTGCTATATCAAAATCCTCAATAGTATCTATGTTTATGACTTTTTCTTTAATCAAAAAGGGAGCGGTTCTTTTTCCCATCCTTGACTTTTGCTTAATTATACAATCTCTAGAGAAAGCATATGCAAGACCATTGACATGATATGTATCATATAACGACTGTCTAATTGGAAAAGTTTCTCCTTCTTTCATTATATATTTTAACAATCCTTTTTCTAATTTGAGTTGTTTCATTGCATGAAACTTTAAATCATTTAATGATACAGTCCAAACACTGTCATATTTTTTAGATATTATTAAGTTTAATATATCTAATATTTGTTTCTTATTTCGTAATGGAGAAGTAGGTTGCAACATTAAAATTATATCATACTTTTTATTATCTATTTTTTCCATCTCTATTAAAGCATGTTCAATTACTTCGAAATCTTTCACCTTATCTCCTGCTAAAACTTTTGGTCTTTTAATGTGTGGTTCAAAACCTTTTTTTTTACTAACTTTATTATTTTTTCATTATCTGTAGATACAAACGTTCTTATTTTTTCTGATAACTCTTCAAGAATTTCAAGTGTCCAATATATAAGTGGTTTTCCTGCTAATTTATGAATATTTTTTAGCTTTACACCTTTACTGCCTCCTCTAGCTGGAACCACAGCTAATATATTTTTTTTTTTATACATATAAATCTTAATTTATTTTAAATTTTCAATATACCAATTTATAGTTTTTTCTAAACCTACATGATAATTATTAATTTCTTTATAACCTAATGATTTTATTTTTGAAGTATTTGGACATCTTCTGGAGGTACTTCCCATTAAAACTTCAGAAGGCTTAATTACAGTTTTAACTTTTAATATACTTGATATGTCAGCAACTAATTGCTTAATATCTATTTCTTTTTGCATCCCTATATTATATAGTTCACCTTTCTTCCCATGATTCATCATACAAATTAATTGATCTACTGCATCATCAATATAACAAAATGCTCTAGTTTCTTTTCCCGAGCCCTGTATATCAATTGTACATTCTATTTTCCTTAAATTATTACTAGCTATGAAAATTTTTTTAACAAGATCAGGAATAACATGCTCATTTCCCATATCTGGTCCAAAAATGTTGTGAGGTCTAAATATCATATCTCTTATAGTAGTTTTTCTAAAATAATTTACTGTTAATAATTCACTAATTAGTTTTCCTCCTGCATATGAAAATCTGGGGTTTTTTATATCCGTAACTATTGCTCTTTCATTTTCTAGCGTAGGTATAGTGGTAGGAGTATTATAAACTTCAGATGAAGAGGCCATTATAAAGGTATTGGCTTTGCTCTGCCCTGCAAAGTCTAATATATTTAGAGCACCTTTAACTCCTACGTCTAAGACTAACTCCGGTTTTTCATAAAAATATTTAGTGCCGTTTATAAAGGCCAAATGAAATATTGTGTCAATATTACTAGATACTTTTTTTACATCATCTATATTTCTAATATCGCCATCTACAAAAGTTACTTTATCATAAATATTTTTAATTTTGTCTAATGACCCTCTTACATTATTATCAAACAGTATTACATCAAAATTTAACTCAACTAATTTTTTTGCTAAAGCACTACCTAAAAATCCAGTACCTCCAGTTATTAGTACTCTATCATTCATTAAAACATTCTCTTTATTTAAGACCTATACCTGAATAAGTAATTCCAGGGAAAGAAACAAAATCATTAGCATCGAAAATATTCCAACCATCAAAAAAATAACTAGATTTATTCATCTTCTCTAAAAGTAAAGACAAATTTATAGATAGATATGATTTATGATTGTTCATAATAAAAACAGCATCGGCACCATTAAAACCTTCTTCTAAAGTGCAAGGTATAATATTTAGCTTTTCAATATCACCCTCTTCTACAATGGGGTCAAATCCCCATAAATTAAATACACCATTCTCCTTAAGTTTATTGATAAACCAGACGGTGGTAGAGTCTCTTAAATCAGAAGTTTCCGGCTCTCCTTTAAAAGCAAGACCAATTATAAAGATTTTTGCTTTAGTTATTTCTTTTCCAACTGAATCCATAAACTTCTTAGTTTTATTAAATATATTTATTGGTGCTTCTTCATTTATTTTTCTAGAAGCTCTAGTTAAAGAGCAATCCAAATTATTTTCTTCAAAGTTATTTATTAATATGTATGGATCCTTGCTAAGACAAGCTCCGCCAACACCTGGAGAAGGAAATGGTATAGTATTTCTTTCATACGATAGATTTACTTTATTTATTAAATGATTAATATTCAAACCATATTTTTCACTTAATTCAGCCATTTGATTAGCAAATGCAAAGCGTGTGTCTCTATAAGTATTATCCATTAATTTACACATTTCAGCTGCTTCCAAAGAACCAATATCGATTACTGTATGAGTATTTTCACTAAAAAGTCTCATGCCTAGTTCTCTACTTTTTTTATCAAAACCTCCAACTATTTGAGGCAGGTTTTTTAATTCCTCTAAAGCTCTTCCTTCGGCTGTTCTTTCTGGACAAAAAGCTACACTAAAATCTTTACCAGTAGATAGTTTTGAAACCTCTTCTAACTTAGGAATAACAATTTTTCTTGTACACCCAATAGGTACCGTTGATCTTAGAACTACTAAATCATTTTTTTTTAGCTTTTTTCCAATTATACTTGCCGCTTCAAGTATATTTTTAACTTCTGGTTTTTTTGAAATATTATTAATTGGTGTTCCAACTGTGATTATGTAAATATCCGAATTTATAATTTCTTCGTCACTTCCAATTTTAAGACTTTTATTGACATGTTTATTTATATAATGTTCTATACCTTTCTCGTGAAAAGGAGCTTCTTTGTTTTTTAATTGTGCTATTAATTTTTTGTCCTTATCTAATCCATAAATTGAGAAACCTTGGTCGGCCATAACTAAACCTAAAGTTAGACCTACGTAACCCAAACCAATTATTGTTACTTTATAAGACCTTATATCTATTTGAGGTATTACATCCTTATAACGTAATACCCCTACAATTTTTCCTTGTTTATTAACAACTGGTGCAATCAAATTGTTTTTATTTAAAACTTTTTCAACTTGCTCATATATTTGTTCTTCATGAATGACTTTTGGGTCATTGTTATGGATTTCTATCACTTTTTTTTTTAAATCCAAATTTTGAAGTAATGATCTTCTTATATCACCATCTGAAATTACTTTTATTAACTTCTCATGCTCATCTATTATAAAACAAACTCTTTCTTCTCCTTGCTCGATAACTTTCATAGCTTCTAATATGGTAGCTTTTTCATTAACTAAGTAACGGTGAGGTTTAATATATGAAAAATTCTTATTCATTGAGAACGCTTTAAACTAGAAAAGAAGTCATCAATTTTTTTTACTATATACTTTTGTTTTTCATCACCCATGCCTGCCCATATAGGAATATCTATAAACTCTTTATAGGATTTGTAAGCTTTAGGAAAGTCATCATTTATATATTTATATTTATTTTTGTAATAAGGCTGAATATGCACTGGTGGAAATGAAAGCCTACACTCTATACTATTATTTTCCAAAAAATTTAATAGTTTATCTCTACAACTCTCATCTACTTTTATTCCATACATATACCAGCTAGGCCTATCAACGTATTTGGGAACAAAAGGAGGTTTTACAGATTGATTTTCTGTAAATTTTGTACTGTAGAAATTAGCTAATCTTACTTTTTCATCTAATATGCTATCAATTTTTTTTAATTGCTCAATTCCTATAGCGGCCAAAATATCAGTCATTCGAAAGTTATTTCCCAAATGAGTATGGTTGTACCTTCCTTCTTGTCCCTGATTTCTGATTATCCTAAGTTTTTTTGCTAACTCATCATTATTTGTAACACAAGCTCCTCCTTCTCCTGTAGTCATATTTTTATTTGCAAAAAAACTAAATGAATGAATTAGTGCCTGACTACCAACTTTATTTCCCTTATAAGTTGAACCGAAAGACTCTGCACTGTCAGCAATAAATGGTATTCCAGTAGATTTACTCAACTCTACAAAATCATCATAATTTATAGGCAGTCCTTTTAGGTCTACTGTCATAAATGCTTTTGTTTTTTTTGTAATCTTCGACTTTATATCTTCTATTCTAACATTAAAAGTATCTAAGTCATTATCACATAAAACTAGTTTAGCGCCCAAGTACTGAACTACATTTGCTGAAGAAATATAAGTTAAGCTTGGAACTATAATTTCATCTCCTGGTCTAATATCCATTGCTAACAGCGCTGCATTAAGTGTAGAGGTACCATTATTCATTACAATTACATGTTTTGCATTAAGATAATCAGCAATATTATTTTCAAATTCTTCCACTTTACTTCCCATACTAATCCAGCCTGATTTTATAACGTCATATGCTGCCTTAGCTTCATCTTCAGTCATTCTTGGATTAGCTATAGGTATAAATTCCATATTAATTTAATATTGAGTTAACTAAATTTACACTATTTAAGATTTCTTTTTCAGTGGCTTTTCTTGCTTCAATACAATAAATAATATTTTTGTTGATATCTTGACTTGAAATGTCTTTTATTATTTCTAACTGCCAGCTGTTTTCTTTAACAGCTAGATGTTCGTCCTTAAATCCATTATTTTCTGAAATGTGTATTTCTTTTATTCTACCGAAAAAATTATTCACAAGCTTATCAAGTGCTTTATGTCTATTAAAACCCAAAATATTACTTGAAATATTAAAATGGCCTAAATCCAGTAATATTCCTACTTCATTTGGCAAAGAATTCATTAACTCTTTTATTTCTTCATAGGAACAGTTAAGTGAGTGTCTTTTTTTGGGTGAAGGAAACAAGTTTTCAATTATAAAAGTCAAGTTTTTTGGTTTATATTTTAAAATATTATTTACAAACTTAATAGTATTTTCTAGAGCAGTTTTATAGCTTTCTTCTTCGTCTGAAAAGATAAAATATCCATCTTCTCCTGCTTTTGCCTTCGCTAAATAGCCTGCGTGAATTCCGTAAATGGGGGACTCTGCATAATCTGCCAGACAAAATGCATTTTTTATTAATTCCTCTGTTTTATTGTAAGTAATTGAATCTGAAGCAGCCATATTTAGTACAAAAGGACTTTTGGGAGCAGGAAAATAATTATGTAGGGCAAAATTTACTCCTTTGTCTCTAAACCCTTTTAAAACCTCTTTTAAATCATCCATACTTTGATAATCATGAGGAGCTGATATCTCAACAAAATTTCCAGCAATTTTTTGACATTGCTTAATAGCATTAGATACGCTTATCCTACCATAACAACTTGTAGATAAATAAACTGTCATCTAGATTATAATACCTCTCTTTGTCCTGAATTATGAGACTTTTTTGCAGCAAAAATTAACTTCATAATGTTAATAGAATCTTCTAATGAAGTTCTTATCTCTTCTTTTCCTTGACAATACATTATAAAGTTTTTTAATTCAAGAATATAGTTAACATTAAAATCTTTCTCAAATTTATTATAACTAGTTAAAGATTTATCAGAAGCACTATATACACTTACTGTATTTTGATAAAAATTTACAAAAATGTTGCCAAGTTCTCCTTTAATTTCTAATTCTTTTTTATGACTTCTGCCAATAATATCAGTATGAACTGTTCCATGTAAACCATTCTTGGTCTCCAATATCATCTCTGACATATCGTCTACATTAATCTCTAAGTTAGATACCTTTGAGTTAAATGCAAATACTGACTTGAACTCTCCAAAAAGATAATAAGCTAAATCCATTATATGACTTTGATCTAGTATTGATCCACCTCCAAGTTCTTTTTTTGCCATATAAAATGTTCTATAGTCCTCATAAGGATGAAAGTCAGGTAAATATTCTGAAAATTCTCCTCTAAAATAAAGCAGTTTTCCTATATGATTTTTATCAATTAGTTCTTTTACCTTATCAATTAAAGGAGAAAACCTAAAAACATATGCAATTCCCACTTTAACATTATTTTCTTTAATAATTGATAATAAGTCATCAATTTTATTTAAATCTGCAGACAAAGGCTTTTCTATAAATATATTTATACCTTTTTTTGCTAAATCTATTGCCTGTTCTATATGGAAAATAGTAGGTGAGCATAAAATACTAAAGTCATAATCATTATGTTTTAATGCATTTCTAACATCTTCATATGTACTCTCAATTCCCAATTGATTTAATTCTTCTACTCTATCTTTTCTAGGCTCCACGCAATGTATATTTTTACTATCAAATTTTATAGATTTTAGGTTTCTAATATGTCTCTTTCCTATTGACCCTCCACCTACAACAAGTACTTTATAATTCATCTTTTTCTCCTTAATTTTCAATATCTGATAACTTTATTAAATGATGCCTAGAAATATCTGAAATACTTTTTTTCCCTAAAATTTGACTTAAATATTCAGTTGATAAACCATTCCCCGGCCTCATAATAGAAATCATATCAATACTTATTATTTCATTTTTTTTAATATCTCGTGAAGCTACAAGACTTCTTCTTAAAGCTTTAAAAGTATTATTTTCTTCTTCACTTCTTTTTTTCTCATAACTACCAAGAGCTAATTTACACCCTCTGATGTCTTCTACTAATTTTTTTAATTCATTAGGGGTAATAGAGGCACTTTGATCAATACCAGACAATTCTCTTGATGTAGTGAAATGCTTTTCTATTATAATAGCACCAAGAGCAACTGCACCGATAGCTGACAAATTATTTTGTGTATGATCAGATAGCCCTAAAGGCACATCAAATTTTTTTTTAAAACTTTTCAATACATTTAAGTTAGCATTTTCAGTTTTAGAAGGATAGTTAGATGTACATTGAAATAATAATAAAGGACAGTTATGAGATTTGAAAATGTTAACTGCTTTTTCTACTTCCTGCATTGTACTCATTCCAGTAGACAGTAGTACAGGAATATTAGATAAAGCCGCTTCATTTAAAAAAGGATAGTTAGTTAAATTACATGAGCTAATTTTCAAGGCATTTAAATTTAATTTAGTTAAACTCTTTAAACTAGTTATATCAAAAGGAGTACACAAAAAATCAATATTTATATTTTCGCTATACTCTTTAAGCTCTTGAATGTCGTCAATATTAAGCTGAGTTTCTTTTATAATTTGCTTTTGAGTTTGACTTTTAAATTGCTCATGGTTTTGATAATCTGCTTTATCAGCAAAATCTGAGATATATTCGTCTGCAATAAATAATTGAAATTTCACGCAGTCTGCTAAATTTTCTTTAGCTGCATCTATCATTTTTTTTGCTAAGCTTATAGAACCATTATGATTAATACCTATCTCAGCTATAACGTAAGGTAGGGATTTGTTAACTATTTTGTCAATAAAGTTCATTTAATTAAAGAAATCAAATTATATTAATAAATGTTTTGCCTTATTATTTCAAGCAAAAGTTTTTGATATTAAAAAGTTATTTTTCTATTTTTCTAATTACAATAAAAGCTTCAGCTAAATCTTGCATGCATTCAGAACCTCTTTTCAAAGCAAGTGCTTTTATTGATTTTAAGGATCTTGGATGTGGAAATTTTTTCATTTCTTTAGAGTAAGCTTTTAAAAAAGAAGCTTTTTTTTTCCATTGGTTTGTTACATTAATGTATAAATTTGGAGCAAAGCTATAATCTTTTATTTTCGGATTCTGATCAGTAGTAGATGGTGTTTCAAATGCTCTAATCTCAGAAACTAATCCAAATTTGCTAATAGGTCTTAAGGCTACCATAACTGCCTCCGCAGTTACTTGATGATCTTTGTTAATATCATATAAGAAGTGAGTGTAAACAATATCTGGCTTCACAACCTTAACTTCCTTTTCTATTGCAGATACTATTTCTATTTGTGGAATACTATCGAATTTTTGATCAGGAAAGTCAAAAACCTTTAATAATTTTGTTCCTGCTAGTTTACTCCATTTATAGGCATTTGATAATCTGTTAATGTTTCTTTCTTTTTTTAGTAGCTTAGCTCCTTCTCCCTCTGACAATATAATAATATTTACTTTATCTCCTCTTTCTACATGTTTTATAAGAGTACCTCCTACTCCTAATGCTTCGTCATCAGGATGAGCAACTACACATAATATACATTTTTTTTTCATGATTTAATTATTTACATAATTTTACTAAAATTAAAATTGTTTTATATTATTTTCTGCATGCAAATACCGTTAATTTGATACCCACATTTTTCATAAAATTTTTTATTTTCTTTTTTACATTGTAAAACTAATTTATAACATCCTTTCTTTTTAGCATAATCATAGAGTTCTTTCATTATTGCCTTTCCTATTCCTTTTCGCTTAAAACTCTGAGCACAAACTATATCTTCTATATAAGCAATTTTACCTCCTCTTAAGTTCATGCTATATGATAAGCATCCATATCCAACTATAGAAATATTAGTTTCTACAACTACGGCGTAGTAATTTTTTTGTGCTTTAAAATTTTTCCAGATACTGTCATAAAACTCAATCTTAGGATCAAAGTTTGAAACCTGTTGTAGAAGACTAACTACTATGTTCATATCGGACTTTTTTATTTTCCTAATTATATATTTCATTTTTATCACAATTCTATATATCGACTAATAATAAAGTAAATTATACCAAACTCCACAACTTAGGATTAATAAGTTTTTCTTCATTTTTTAAAAACCATTTAGGAGTTGTAAAATTTTTGATATTAGTTTTCACTATTTCATCTAAATGGGCTTTATTATTTATTCCAATAACTATATTAGAAACCCTTTCATCTAAAAATACTTTACTTAAACAAGCCTCTAGATTAGAAATTTTATTTTGTTTAAACCATTTTTCTAATTTTAAAAAAAAAGATTTATATTTTTGAAAATATAAAGGCAAGTTCTGAGGATCTTCTAACAATAATCCTTGCAAAAAAATAGACCTTGCATGAATTTCGACTTTATCTTTTTTTAAAATATCTAACCAACCGGACCTTTCAAATCTATTATCTATTATATTAATCGGGATCTGAACTATATCTGGTTTGAAAATTTTATATATTTTTTTTAATTCATCAGGAGAATATAAAGAAAAACCTATTTTAGAATAAAAACCTTTTTCTTTAAGTTTTAATAAGGTTTTCAAGATACCTTTATTGTTAATTAATAAACAGGGCCTTCTCAGTAAAAAAGCATAAAGACTTTTTACTTGTAAATTCTTTAAGGTTCTATTAATGGTTTTTTCTAAATCATTTTTTTTAATAATAATTTTGTTTTTTACTATAGAAGCCTTAGAAATAATCTTCATATTTTTAATTTGTAAATTACCTAAACTTTCTTCTACTTTATCATAATCTGCTGCTGTATCTAACATCTCTATTTTACGTGAAAAAGAAGATCTTAAAATTTTTTTCATTTCTCCAGAGGATAACTTACTTTTACTAGTAATTCCGTAATTACTTTCAAATTGAGCTGTTCCCAAGACCAGTTTACTATTTTTATAATCTAAAATTTTCATAGGTTTTTCTTGGTGCCCACTCCCGGACTCGAACCGGGACGTCCTTTCGGACAAGGGATTTTAAGTCCCTTGCGTCTACCTATTCCGCCAAGTGGGCTATAGATCTATTAAATTTTTATTTAACTTACAATTTTTTTAAATATATCTTAAATTAAATTAAAACTCTATATGAAATTATATAATACTATTAAATATAAATACTTAATATGTGATTCTATAAAAGCTTATAATTATTATAGAAATAAAATTAATTATTCTAAGTTTTTATCATCATCTCCTGCCATAATTTTTAATAAGCATATTAGATCAGATAGTGTGTATAAATTTTGGAAAAGACAATCATTTAAAAAGTTTCAAAAATCAATTAACGAGCATAATAAAGAAATTTATTATAAATTAAGACTTAATAAAAATATTAGCGAAGAGGAAAGGATTGTTGCAAATATTGCGATTCATGAATTTCAAAAAATCATTTTTAAAATGGCCTGTATTTCTAATATTAAAGAGAAAGATACTTGTTTATTTATTAGTCATAATAGCAGTAATCCCTCATTTAAATTTACTCAGACACCCTGGGATAAAATATTTGGTAATAGGAAGAACTTTAATATTTTAGAGTATAAAGACAATTTAGATAAACCGTCAAGAACATGTAATAAGTTTTCTGATAAAATTAATATTATTCAAAGAATTTTATTTGCTGGTATAGAAACTATTATATTTAGATTTCTTAGTAAAATAATATATGCATGTTTATTTTTTAAAAAAAAAAAATACCTCATCTGTATTAATGAAAATGAATTATTATTAGAAATAGCTAGTAAGTTCATAAAAAAAAGATATAAAATCTTAGATACTTCCGATATAAGAAAGATAAAATTAGATACTGATCATAAAAATATAAATATTATATATAGTTTATGTGAACCATTTGTAAAGAAAAGGCTTAAAGCATGGACAAATAAATATCATCATAAAGAAGCTTTAAGAATTTTTAAAAATACTTTAACAGAACATCTTAATAGTTTTTGGGAATGGGAGTTTACTTTTAAAAATTTCTTAAATAAAAATAAATACTTGAATTTTAGTAATACTGTCTTGTTTTGCAATGCTCCTTCTAACCCTAAATGTCTAGCTATTAAAAATGTAATAAATAAAATAAATATTCCTTTGATAGCATTTCAACACGGCGTATCAGCAGAAATAAGCAACTCTCATGATTATAATAGAATCTTTCATGACACCACATCATCAGATATTTTTATTTCTTTTAATAAACACTCGTCACAAATAGCAAATAAAAATCCATTTTCTAAAGCGTTCACTATAAATTATAGAGGGTCTAAGAGATTTAATAGAGTCAAAAAATTTATTTTTAATAAAACAGAAAAAAACTCAGTATTATATTTATCTAATAATCTATATAAAGGATACTTCGGAAGCTTGGGAACTTGGACAACAGATGAGGGTATGGCAAATAATGAAATGCGGATTATAAATGCTGTATTTAAAAAATTAGATAAAAATATTTTTTATAAACCTTATCCAGAAATAAATCATAGATACTTTGACATGGATCCTGTTTTAGCATTGCTAAAAAAGCAAAATAAAATAAAACTAATAAATAATAATATTGATGCCCGCTACCTACTTGGTAACTTTGATATTATTATGTGTGGATCAGCAACAAGCACTTTATCATGGGCATTAATGAGTGAAAAACCATTAGTATTTATAAATTATACAAACCATGCCTCTTTAAAAAAAGAAGCCTATAGTTGTCTTAAAGATGGAATATTTTTATTTGATTTTGACTCAGCAGACTTCAATAAAAAAATAATTAATTTTTTAAACTCTAATATAAATGATATAAAGCATGAGTGGCAATTAAGAAAAAAGAAAAGAGATTCTTTTATTAATAATTTTATTTCTGAAATTAATAATAAAACAAACATTTATGAAGAAATAAATAAAAAAATATCAATTTTTCAAAACTTGAATGCGTACAATTAAAATTTCATTGAAACATTAATTTTATTTTAAAATAAATTTTATTGACTAGAACCTTTTGTCTGGACTTTATTACTATATTAGTTCCTACAGTTTCTCCTCTAATAAAAGGATAACTGCCTAACTCTGCTTTTGAAAATTTTTTTTGTAATAACTCTAATTTTTTTGCTATATCACCTTCCGGTTCAAAAATATCTATATTTCTTGTATATATTTTTTTTCCTTTTTTTATTTGAGGCTCTATAAAACTAGTAAACATTTCTTGCATAATACTTGGAACTCCTGCCATAACCCATACATTTTTAATTTTGAATCCAGGTGCTGCACTAATTGGATTATAAATTAACTTTGAATTTGATGGCAGGTAGGCCATTTTCATTCTGCTTTCATTTAGTTCAATATTTCTTTTATCATAATATTTTTCTAAAAGTTCTTTTGCTTTCTTATTGAGTATTAGTTTTCGTTTGAATGCACTTGCAATTGCTTCCGTTGTAACATCATCATGAGTAGGACCTATACCACCTGTTATAAAAACATGATCATATAGTTTAGCTAACTTAATTACAGCTTTCTGGATTTCTTTTTTAATGTCTGCTATGACTATTATTGTAGATACTTTGATTCCAATTTCAAAACAGCGTTTAGCAATAAAATTTGAGTTTCGATCTAATGTCCGTCCTGATAAAATTTCATTACCTATTACAATTATAGCAGCTTCACTCATAATTAAGATGATATAGAAGAAAAAAAATTAATCAAAAAAATGTTTTTGTAATTTTAATGGTTTTAATCTCTAAAAAAAACAGAAATATTGAGATTTTAAATTAATTATAATATATTTAAACGGATGAGTAATGATAATGTAATTATAGATGAGTATAATAATAAAGTTACTATACATAATCATCAAGATTTCGAAAAAATGCGAGACGCTGGCAATCTAGCCTCACAAGTTTTAGATTATGTTACACCATTTGTGAAAGAAGAAGCTAGCACACTAGAATTAGATAATTTATGTCATGATTTTATAATATCCCGAGGTGCAATACCTGCACCATTGAATTATAAAGGCTTTCCAAAATCAATTTGCACATCTGTAAATCATGTAGTATGTCATGGTATTCCTGGCCCCAAAATACTTAAAAGTGGGGATATAATAAATATTGATGTGACTGTTATTTTAGATGAATGGCACGGAGATACCAGTAGAATGTTTTTTATTGGAAAGAAAAGCGTAAAAGCACAAAAGTTAGTAGAAGTTACTTATAAATCTATGTGGGAAGGCATAAAAAAAGTAAAGCCAGGAAATACATTAGGAGATATAGGTAATGCTATTCAAAAATATGCAGAAAAATATGGATACTCTGTAGTTAGAGACTTCTGTGGGCATGGAATAGGAAAGGTATTTCATACTGCTCCTAATATTCTACATTATGGAGATGCTGGTAAAGGAATGAAATTAGAAAAAGGTATGATATTCACAATTGAACCTATGATTAATTTGGGCAAAAAGGATATTAAAATACTGGATGATGGCTGGACGGCTGTAACTAGAGATAAAAAATTATCGGCACAATTTGAACATACCTTAGGCGTAACAAGTGATGGATACGAAGTTTTTACTTTATCTGAAAAAGAAAAAAATGATATAAATCAGTTGTCTTAATTTATTATTTTTTGTATTATTAAAATATGCAATATCATCCTTTTATAGGTGTGACTATATTTTTAATAGCGATGATAATTTCTTTTGTCCTAGGGAAATTTTATATAAAGAAAAAACAAGAAAAAATTTCAAAGTTTAATAACCAAATAAAAGTTAATCTTCCTAAAGGTGAAATTACTTCTCCAGATGCTCCTTGGTTAGATAATAAATAGTAATTGTAAATATCAATTTAAATTTCTGAAATATTAAAACATTGATTTTACTATAAAAAAAACTAATATAATTAAGATGAAATTAGTAATTAAATATATTCTGATTGTTTCAGTGCTAGTACCATTATTTAGTTTAAAAGCTGATGAATTTAGTGACACAATAGAAACTATAGATATTAGAAAATCTGCTATGCAAGGTTTATGGATTAGGGTAAAAAGACTTTCACCCTACGTTGAACTAAAAGAGAATGTAGAATACAATAAGGACTTAGCATCTAATGATGCTTCTGAAATACTAAAATTGTTGGATAAAACAAGAAATTTATGGCCTGTTAATAGCAACCTATCTGGTAAAGGGTTCACTAACGCAACGCCTGCTGTGTGGGCTTTACCCGAATATTTCAATAAATTGTACTCTGATGCAGAGCTTTCCGCTACAGATCTGAAACAGTCTATAAAAAATGATGATATTGATAAAACAGCACTTGCCATGTGTAACTTAGGAAAGGCTTGTGGTACCTGTCATGCAAGTTTTAGAAGATTATTGACAAGTCAATTGGCTAATGAAGTAAATGGCTGGTCTGGAAAGTATATACAAAATTGTAATTAATTATTGTAAGTTTGAGTCTTTTAAAACATATTTCCCATCTTTTAATCCTTCAAAAACTGAACTAATTTGTGGATGGGAACATGGATCAAGGTTTTCATCATGTAATAAATTCTGTTGCGAAACATAGGCAATATAGGGACCATCATCGTTTTCAGCAAATAAGTGATAAAAAGGCTGATTCCTCTTAGGCCTTATATCTTTTGGAATTGAGTCATACCATTCTTCACTATTCATAAACTCTGGATCAACATCAAATATTACACCTCTAAAAGGGTAGTATCTGTGCTTAACTAATTCGCCAATAGTGAACTTAGGGCTATCTAATTTTTTTTCTTCAATGATCATTATAAGATTATAATTATAAATTTATAATTTTCAATATTCTAATTATGTTTTATATTAAATATTTAATTTAATTGGAGAAATTATTGAAATTTGGAATAGGACAACCTTTAAAAAGATTAGAGGATAACAAGTTTCTTATAGGAAACGGTTTATATAATGATGATATAAGTTTTAAAGATCAAGTTTATATGCATATACTTAGATCACCTTTCTCCTTTGCAGCAATCACCAATATAAATTTTAAAAAAGCCAAAGAACTTGACGGGATCTTAGAAATTCTTACTAACGAAAGTATAAAAGAGTTGAAAATCAATCCTATGTATCCTGGGTTCAAAGTTAAAAATAAAGATGGTTCTGAAATGATAGAAACCTACAGACCTATTCTTGCTGAAAAAAAAGTTAGATATGTTGGTGAGCCTATTCTTGCTATTATTGCTGAAACTATCGAAATTGCTGAAGAAGCAGTAGATCTTATTGATATAGAATTTGAAGAATTTAAAAGTACTACAAATATAAAAGATGCTATTAAAGATCATGCACCTATAGTTAGAGAAGAATTATCGACAAATATATGTTTTGACTGGGAATTAGGTGACTTAGAAGAAACAAAGTCCGCCCTAAAAAAATCAAATCATATTACTCAAATTGAATTAACAAACAATAGGTTAATACCAAATCCTATGGAATGCAGAAGTACTATAGGTCAATATGATGCAAAATATGACTCTTTTAATCTCTTTTGCTCCAGTCAAGGAGTACACAGTCTTAAAAAAAAATTATCAAGTATATTAAAAGTAGAAGAAAAAAAAGTTAATGTTTTTACTCCAGATGTTGGTGGTGGTTTTGGCATGAAAATTTTTAATTACCCTGAATATGTTCTTACACTTGCTGCTTCGAAGTTAACTAATAGAACTATTAAATGGAGTGCTAAAAGATCAGAAAGTTTTTTATCTGATATTCATGGAAGAGACCATGTAAGTAGGGCTAAATTAGGATTTGATAAAAACTATAATATTACCGCTTTAGAAGTTGAAACTTTTGCAAATATGGGTGCATATATTTCAGACTTCGGAGTTTTTATTCCTACTTATGCTGGCACAGCTATGTTAACAGGATGTTATAAAATTGCTAAGGCTTATGCTAATGTTAAAGGTGTTTTTACTAATACAAACCCTGTTGATGCGTATAGAGGCGCAGGCAGGCCCGAGGCAGCGTACTTAATAGAAAGATTAATTGACAAGTCAGCTATGGAACTTAACATTAGTCCTTTAAAACTAAGAGAAATTAATCTAATTGACAAAGAAGACATGCCATATAAAACAGCTTTAGGTCATACCTATGATAGTGGGGATTTTAAAAAAAACCTAAATGATTGTATAGATATTTCTAACTATAAATCTTTTCATAAAAGGAAAAATGTATCATTAAAAAAAAATATGTATAGAGGTATTGGTATTTCTACTTACATAGAAGCTTGTGGAGGTGGTGGTCCAGAGTATTGTTCTTTAAAAATTGGAGGCAACGGCCAAATAGAAGTAAAAATAGGTACTCAATCTAATGGACAAGGTCATGCAACATCTTATGCTCAAATAGTCTCGCAGGTCTTAGATATTAGTATAGAACAAATCAATGTTATGCAGGGAAATAGTATTGAAATCCCAAAAGGTTCCGGAACAGGAGGTTCTAGATCAATGCCTGTTGGCGGAAATGCTTTATATATAGCCTCAAAAAAATTTTTAGAAAACTCTAAAAAGGCTTTAGAAAAACACTTTGACACAGAATCAAATTTGATTGATTACAGCAAAGGCTTTTTTGAATTTAATAACAAAAAAATATCATTTTCTGATCTCACACAACTATTTGATGCAAACAAAATTTTAAATGTTAACGCAGACTGGTCTCCTAGCGCAGGAACTTTTACCTATCCTAATGGCACTCATATTTGTGAATTAGAGATAGATAAATATTCAGGCATAGTTAAAATCTTAGATTATACAGTTGTAGATGACTTTGGCAAAGTAATTAATCCATTATTATTAGAAGGCCAGGTACATGGAGGAATAGCTCAAGGAATAGGACAAGCCTTACTTGAGGAAACTATTTATGATCATAATACTGGACAGCTTTTAACAGGTTCTTTTATGGACTATGCCATTCCTAGAGCAAGTGATATGCCTTTAATAAAATTTTGTTACAATGAAATTCTTTGTAATACAAATCCTTTAGGAATTAAAGGAGCAGGAGAAGCTGGAGCAATTGGTGCTCCTCCTGCTGTCATAAATGCGATTTGTAATGCCTTAGATATAGATCATATAGATATGCCGGCAAAGCCCCAAAAAATATGGAATATTTTATTTAAAAAGGGTTTATCTATAAATCAGAAAACCAAAACTAATTAAGCAAACGCTTCTTCCCATGTACCCGTAGTAGCCGCTTTTGAGTATTCTGTTGCTCTATTTTCAAAAAAGTTTGTGTGTTCTACTGCATTTAACATTTCATCCATCCATGGCAGTGGATTTGTATTTATTTTATATATAGGCTGTAATTTGAGTTGGTTTAAACGAATATCTGCCATATATCTCATGTATCGTTT
>MDTD01048073.1_pt1 | contig 27046 bp, 24 predicted proteins | sample 811221 | NCBI WGS metagenome assembly MDTD01 (sample SAMN05326646, study PRJNA326480) | marine metagenome | isolation source: seawater | place: Pacific Ocean: South West | collected 2011 | reverse complement strand
CATGCCCAAAATCCCTTATGTTTAAAAGCTAATAATTGATTAGAAGATGTTAATTTTGGCAAACAGTCTTTCTCAAAAATTGTTCGATCATTTTTTAAATACTTAAAAACTTTATTTGATAAAACAAAAAATCCGCCATTAATAAACTCTTCTGGTTTTTCTTTAATTGATTTAATTTTAAAATTTTTATTAATTTCTAAGACACCTTTAGGATTTTTATATTTTACAGCAGTTAAAGTTCCAATCTTTTTATTTTTTTCATGAAACTGAATCAGTTTTTTAATATTTACATCAGATAATCCATCACCATAGGATAAACAAAAATTTTTATCTTTTTTAATAAATTTTTTAACTCTTTTTATCCTCCCTCCGGTCATAGTTTTAAGCCCTGTATTTACATATTTTACTTGCCAACTTTCTTTTTTAATTAATTTATTAAGTTCTTTTTTGATTAAATAACCTTTATAGCCTAAACAAATTATAAATTTAGTAATTCCAAAAAAAGAATAGATTTTAAGTATATGCCAAATTATAGGTTTATTTCCAATTTTTACTAAAGGCTTTGGTTTGACTTTTGTTTCCTCTGCAAGTCTTGTACCATAACCACCAGCTAATATAACGACTTTCATTTATATGATTTCATTAATATATTAAATTGATTTAATCAATAATATAAATAAATCGTGTCAATAAAAAACCAAACCTAATGTAAATGAGAAAAAAAATAATTTTTTTTGCCCCAAATATTGAAGATGGAGGAATAGAGAAAAATATAATTTTATTGAGCGATTACTTCATTAAGCAAAATAATTCTGTTCAGATAGTTTATACAAAATTATCAAGCAAAATAAAAAAAAAATTAAATAAAAAATTAATTCTAAGTAAATCAACATTTAATATGAACTATTTCTTTAATGTCAGAGTCAATAATTCAATTAATTGTTTTTTTTACTTTCTTAAGAATATAAAAAAAGAAAAAAACTCAGTTATTTTGTCTTTCCAAGACCACCCTTTTTCAATTGTCACAGGTTTAATAAAAAGAATACCTTGCATTATTAGAATTGCAAATCATCCTTTTGGATCATTAAGTTATTTCAATAATAGATTTTTGATTATATTTAAGATTTTTATTAAATTATTTTTTTATCAATTTAGTGATATCATTATTTCAAACTCTTTATCTTCAACTAATTTTTTTAGAAAATATATTTTTAACTCAAAAAAATGTCTGACTATTTATAATCCAATAAAATTAAAAAACAATTTCAAAAAATTTAAAAGAAATAAAAACTTGTTACTTTCGATCGGTAGACTACATAAACAAAAAAACTTTGATTGTTTAATAAGGTCTATGGCTATTATTGCAAAGAAAAAAAAGAATATTAAATTAATTATATTAGGAAAAGGTCAAGAAAAAAAAAAATTAATCCAACTTAGAAATAAATTAAATCTAACAAAAAAAATACAATTTTTTAATTTTAACAATCCAAATAAATTTTATAAAAGAAGTGGTATATTTGTTTTAAGTTCGTTATTTGAGGGATTACCAAATGTTCTTTTGGAATCGATGAGCTATGGATTGCCAATTGTTTCAACTAATTGCTTAAGTGGTCCTAAAGAGATTTTAGAAAATAACAAATATGGTTATTTATGTAATGTAGATGATCATCGAGATTTAGCAAAAAAAATTTTGTTTACAAATAAGAATTATAAAGATGCTTTAATTAAAATTGAAAATGGTAGAAAAAATTTACTTAAATACGATTATGATGTTCAGTGTAAAAAATATATTCAAACCATTTACTCACTTTGATTTTAATTTAATAACTTTGTCAAAATATTTAGCATGATTTAACTTATGAGAAGTTAAAATTATAATTCTATTTTTTTTAAATTTTTGTAAAAACATAATCATTTTTTTTTCATTTTTAATATCAAGGGATGACATTGGTTCATCCAAAACCAAAACATCAGGATTACTAATTACAGCTCTGATAAAATTAATTCTTTGCATTTCACCACCTGACATATTTTTAATTGATGCCAAACTTTTATTATCAAAAAACTTTTTGTTAATAAATTTTTTTAAATTAAAATATTTTAATAAACTTTTTATATTTCTAATCTCTTTGTCATTGTGATGAAAATCTAGTGTTACATTTACTAGAATATTATCATCTAAAATTACATTATCTTGGGAAGCAAATGACAAATTTATTAAGTTCGATATATCTACAGATTTTATCTCTTTATTGTTAATGAAAACTTTGCCTGAATTGGGCTTAAGTAGACCAGAAATAATATTGAGCAACGTGCTTTTTCCACTGCCACTTGGTCCGTAAATTCCATAAATTTTTCCTTTTTTGAATTTGTAATTAAAATTTTTCAAAATTTCGAAAGATGTTCCATCTTTTGCATTGTAAAATTTATGCTTTATTTTTTTTAATATTAAAGTGTCAGTTATCTGTTTTTTGTTATTTTTTTTTGAATAATTAATTTTTTTTCTTTCTATATCTTTTTTAATATATTCAATTGATTTCAGATTGTAGACTATTTGGGATAAGTTTGATGTTAAACGAGCTATAGTTGGTATTAATCTTAAAATTGCAATAGCAAATACAGAATACTTTAATATAAATTTATCTATAGCTAATCCTTCAGTTGTAAAAAATATAAAAAAAACTAATAAAAATAAAAGCTCTAATGAGAATTTAGGCATTAAATTAATTATGCCCTGTTTAACTCTCGTATGAAAAAACTCGTTAAAAGTTGAAAAAAATCTATCAATAAAATTATTTGTTTTTTTCTGAATCTTTATTTCTTTAAAAATTCGCAAGGTATCACTTAGGAATTTAAATGTATTTTGTTCTGTAGTTCCTCTAACTTCACCAAGTTTTTTTGATACTGAAAAAAGAAAATTTATTAAAAAAGCGAATCCAATAAATAAAAGTAAAATATTAAAATCAAAAACAATATCTATTATTGATAAAGAAAAAATAAGTAAAACTCCAATATATAAAATATCACCAATTATAGAAATTATTAAACCAAATATTCCAGCAAAAACATGTTCAATGTCTCTAGTAATTTGTTTAATGTAAATTGAAATATCTTTTTTTAAGAAATCTTCATAATTTTTATCCAAATATATTTTTAAAAGATTAGATGCTTTTTTAACTGTTAGAGCATATATAAAACTAAATTGAAAATAAACTTGATATAAATTAAGAAAATTTTTAAGAATAAGAAAGAATATTAAAAGTAACAACAATGTTTCATTATAAGAAATACCATCAAAAAAATTTAATACTTGAATAGTAAAATTATTTATTAAACTATTGTCTATTAAGTTTGTCGAATGATCATTTACTAAAATAAAAAAATAAGTTAAAAAAAGTAGCTCAGTAGCAATTAAACCAAATATTAGAAAATAATTAAAAAAAACCTTTAACCAAATTTTTTTTTCTACTTGTTTAAAAAAAAAATATACAACTTCCATTGAACTATTTTATTGCTGTAAAAAAATATCCTATTGGCATTATATCTTTATAACTTTTTGTGAATAAATATAAAAATTTATCTAAAAAACTAAAAATAAATAATAATAAATTATTTAAAAAAGGAATTTTATTTGTAATTAAAAATATGTTTGAATAAAAACTTATAAAAATACCTCCTGCCAAAGGATATACATTTACCTCTTTAAAACCAATATCTCTAATCATCCTCTCTAATGCTTCTTTTGTATATCTAAAATAATCATTTGGTGAAGGGTGAATTCTAAAAAAAAATGGCGTTGAGCCTATAAATCTTCCATTTTTTTTTGTTAATTTATAACAAATATTTAAACAATTTTTATAATCATAAATATGTTCCAAAACATTCATTAAAAGAACGTTATCAAATTGTTTTAGATTCTTTTCATCTTCTAAAAATTTTTTTTCAAGGTCTATTTTTAAATCATTTTCATTTTTAGAATATTTATCTAAGTAGTTAATTTTTGCGTTTAAAAAATTTGAAGTATTATTGGGAGTTTCTTTGCCACCAACATCTAAAATGCTACCAATAATGTTTTGTTTTTTTAATTCTTCAATCTGCAAAATTCTTAAAATTGAATATTTATGAAATGTCATTAAATTTTTATAAAAAAAAGAATTTAATTTTTTATTTTTTTTTATAATTTTTTTTAATATCATAATTTTTTATAGCAAATATATTTCATTTATTTATTATAAATAATCCCTTAGACCTTCATAAAAATTTTTTTTTGTAAATTTTTTAGATAACTCAAATGATGAATTTATTTTTTGATTTATATTAAGATCTTTATTATTAATATTATTAGTAATTTTCAATAATATTTCTGACAATTGTTTATAATTACCTGATGTATAGACAAAAGAATTATTCATATTAAAAAATTCTTTTGGTCCAGAAGGACAATCACTTGTAATAATTGGTATTTTTAATGCAGCAGCTTCAATTAATGTATGACCAGGATCTTCCCATAATGAGGAGGAAACATAAAAATTTGAATATTTTAACAAGTTAAATGGATTATCTTGAAAACCTAAAAAATATACATTTAAAATATTTTGATCTTTGACAAATTTTTTTAATTTAAATAGATCTTCACCTTCTCCTATTATCACAAGAGTTAAATTTTCTTTTACAAAATTTATATCAAATTTTTTTTGAAAAATTTCAAATGCTTTCAATAATTCAATATAATTTTTTTGACGAGTTAACCTACCGATACTCATAAATGATATTTTATTATAAAAAATCATTTCAAATTTTTTATCTATTTTTTTTTCAGACTTAATATAAATTTTATTATCAATTACTGGATTTAGGATTGTTTTTATATGTTTTATATATCCAAGATTTTGGATTAATTTTTTTTTGGTATTTTCTGTCATTGTGATAATTAAATCCGACTTTGTATAAAGTGTTTTCCAAATTAATTTTCTTAAAAAATTAAACCTAGGATATCCTTGAATTGAGTTAAATACTTTTAAATTTTTAAAAAATATTTTTGAAATTAACGGTATATAACCAACAAGACTTGCATGTAAAATATTTGGCCTATATTTAAATAAATAATAAAAAAGAAATGGAAACGACAAAAATGAAAAAAAATAAATACAAAATTTAGATAAAATGCCTGTTTTAGGACAAAATTTTAAAAAACGAAAAATATTTAATTTTTTTAAGTTAATATTATTATTTTCATAAAATGAAAATTCACCAAAAACATTTAAAACATAAACTTTATAATCTGTTTCGTCTAAAATTGATTCAATTGAATTTATCGTAGCTTTGATAGTGCCTACATTTCCTAACATTGGAGCCCAAAAGAAAATTTTTTTATTTTTGTACATATTTTATTAAATCTTCAAAAAGCGTTTTATTCAAATGTATAAATTCTCTATCAATATTTGCTTTTGTAAACTTTAATTCCATATAATTTGGAAGAGCTTTTTTAAAATTTAATTGATCTTGATTTGGATAAAAATTTTTATCAGTAATTATTTTTTCAAAATTGATTACTGCCTTCAAGATTTCTTCAGAGCTATTATTTATTACCTTAAATCCATACTCTTCCATTTTTCTTCTTGATAAAAATATACCTTTGTAAAAATTTAATTCAAATAATTGTTTAAAAGATAATATATTTCCATTTTTTGAAATTTTTTTTAATATGTAATTTCCTTTTTCATTAAAGACATTAACTCTTTGAGCAAAAACATTTGTTTCTAGAACTGGTCTATCAAATAATGTTGCGATTGAAACAGGTCCAGAAGATGTACCTAAGAAACCCCGGCAGTTTTTAATTAAATAATACTGAGATTGTCTGTTTTTATTTTCATTAATGTTAAATTCATAATAATTCTTTTTTTCAAAAGAAATTTTTTCTGAATTATTATCTATTAACCTTACGATATGATAATTTTTATCTAGCAGGTAATTTAAACCGTCATAGTAACTATTTATATTTGAACCTCTAAGTGCAGATGTTGTTTTATAAAATTCTTGTCTGTGATGAAAAATAATTAATTTATGTAAGTTTAAATTACTAAATAACAAATTTATTTTGTTTTTTTCCACATTTTCATAAGATTCTTTAAATTTAAATAAATTAGTTGATTCAAATTTTTTTCTAAATTGATTTTCTATTTTTGTATGTTCAGTCTTCAATATTATCTCAAGATTTCTATCTAAACGATTATCAATTTCATTAGTTCTGCAAGAAATAAATTTACTATGTTTAAGTGGTGAAAGTAATAAATTTAAAACTATATTATCAATAACAATTAATTCACTAAATATTTCTTTTAAAAAGGAAAAATCAGAATTTTTTGGAATTAATACTATTGATTTATAACCATTAATAGCATTTTTTTTTATCATAAAATTTAAGTGTTCATTAATTATTCCTACTTGGGTAAAATTAATTTGCACAAATCTATATTTTGAAAAGTAAAAAAGAATAATAATAGGTATATAAATAATTTCTAAGATTTTTATTAAATTATAAAATATTAAAAAAACAAGCTCTTTGAAAAATTTTTTAATTTCTAATTTTTTAAAAAAAAAAGTTATATTTTCTACAATTCTTAAATTTGAAACATCAGCAGGATATCTTTCAGGCTCTACAACAATATAAAGCATTTTTTGATCAAGTATAAAAAAATAAGAAATTATTTTCTTAATAAAATTTGATCTGGATATCATTTAATTTGTTTAAAAAACTTTGATGATCTTTTTATATTTATTTTTGTTCTATTTATAATTGAACTCTGTAATTCTGCTTCAAAATCATTACATAAATGTTCCATATATGGGCGTAAATCTTTAGGTAATTTTTTCAAATCTTTAATTGAAAGAGGTCTCGCAACACCATTTAATCTACTTTTTGTTGCATATTCGTCAATTTGTAACCACCATGGATACCATCTGCTAAGAACTACAACTCTTTTTTTTTTCTTAGTTTGCTCACTTACTGGTGATGAGTGCCATAATCTTGTGTCTTGAATAAAAACTGAACCTGCTTTTGCTTTAATTTGATATTCACCTTTTATTGGCAATATTGTTGAGATGTGACCATGACGTGGGGAATTACCAAATTTATGTGAACCAGGAACAACCAATGTTCCACCTGACTTACTTGCATCCGTTAAAAAATGCATAACAACTAATCCTAGTGTTATGTCTGGAAATGGATCTTTTATACAGCCAATATTTTCGTTTTTATTTTTACCACCATAGCCCCATGGGTCGTGTGGCCAATCAGTATGCCACTCTCTAACATCTAAATTTCCTTGTCTTACTCTTGGTAAACCAAATAAATCGTTTTTTATAACTATTTTCTTACCATCACTACTTTTAGAAATAGCAGACTTAGGATGTAATTGACCTATTCTTATCTGATCGTCTAAAATAAACTTAATTATATCCGTTACAGTCTTTTTTCCCAAATATTTTGAAAATTTTGGCATCCAAAAAATATCATTCACTAACTTACTTTTTCTATTTTTATATTTTGTCATTCTTACCTCTAAGTGAGGATGATTTAATATAATTTTTTCATTAGTATTTTTTTTCAATAATTTTCTAAAAAGCTCAGTATTATTTTTGATTTTTTTTTGTGCATTTTCAATTTCTAAAATCAAATCTTTAATATTATTTTTTATTACATTTTCGATTACACAAAAACCAATCTTGTCTATTAAGTATTTTGCTTTGATTTTTAATTGTTTATTTGTTAACTTTGAAATATCAAGTTTATATTTTTCAGATAGTACTAAGTTTTTAATTTCACTTTCAACACTATTCATTTATATATCTTTTTTATAATCATCTAGTAATTCTAACCAGTTAATATTTTCTTTTTTAATTTTTAATGCTCTATCAAAAATCTTTGCCTCATTAGAACATTCTAAAATAAACTTTTTACCTTTTCCATATATACCCTCTAATGCAAAATGAAATTCAACACTATTCATACTTTTAACTAATTTATCTAAATATTTTTTTTCTTTTGGTAATTGATGAATAGAGCACAATATAACTTTAGTAAAATTATAATCCTTATGACACCATTGCGTAGTAGCTAATTGATTTGAAATTATTGGCTCGGGTATAACAAATTCTATATTTATATTTTTTCTGAAGGCATAATTATTCATAATCATATTTTGACCATTACTTGGAATTTTATAAGGTCCAATGCTTACGTCAGTTGTAACTGTTGCAGTACTCATTTTAAATTTTAAAATATTTAAAATAATCAGTATCTTTTTGTAAAAGAGGTTTTTTTATACTTTGAAATCTTACACTACAAGCAATTCTTGCTAAATCTGATTTAAAATTTATATTTCCATGTAAAACAAATGGACAAAAAACTATAACTTCACCATATTTTATTTTTGCAGGTTTTTCGTTATACATTTTATTTAAAATAATAGGTCCATTAACAATCCCATGAAAATGCTCTTCTTCAATCATATCTCTAGATCTATCAAGATCTAAATAAAACACTCCACCACTATCATCTAAATCATGGAAAGGCGCCCAAAGAATAAATGTATAAGGTGAAACTCCTGACATTAGTTCATAATGAGGCCACTGTCTTCTTTGACTTTCTCCAGGAAGATTAAATATGGTGTTAGCTCTTCTTTGTAAAAAAATCTCATCCCCTGAAAGTGATTTTACAATATTTTTACAAGAATTTATCATTATCTCGGAGGCTCGATCAAATGATAATAATGAAACCATTACTTTATTTAAATCTGATTTACTCATTTTTGTCATAACTTTTCTAATTGAATTAAAATCAGTCTCTTTAGCATATGGTTTAATTTTTTCTATAAATTGAGTTTTTAGCTTTTGAAAATAACTTAGATCATCTATAGGTAGAATTGCATAACCTTTACCATTTACGAGTTCTTGTTTAAGTGAATTCATTATAAAAAAAATATACTATTAATAATTAAACACAACTGTTTCTATAACATCAAAATATAAAATTAATAAATATAATATTTATAATCAATTTATAGTCTGAAAATCTGAGGGTTCATCTCTAAAAAGGAATTAGATATGTTAGATTTATAATATTTCAATTCAATATAATCTGGTAATGTGGATTTAAATTTTTTTTGCAATTTTGTTTCGTTAATATCCGTAAAATTTAATTTCTCTTCAAACTCCATTATTGCACCTAAAATTTCTTCTTCATTATTCTCTTCTATTTCTATATTTTTATCAGTTAAAAATTTGTTAGCCTTACATAAACCAGAATAAAATTTCATTTCATTCAGGTCTTGTAATGTTAAGTATTTTCCATCTCTTTTTACTTTTCTTAAGGTAAACAGTCCTCTAGTGTTAACAGATTGAGTGTGAATAGTGTTAACATTAGTTTCAAGCATTGGAGTAGATAAAACTGTTGAAATTGATGATGGGCCAGTTTCAGAACCAATAAATCCCCTAGAATTCAAAACTAAATAATATTGCAATTTTTGATTTATTTTTTTGTCCGTTCTTAATTCGTAATAATTTTTTGATAAAGACAATTTATTTGAAAAACTGTCAGTTAGACGAATAACATTATAATTTTTTTCTAACAAATAATTAATCGATTTTATATAATTAGATAATTTAACACTTCTGATATTATTCAGTTTTGGTTGTATTTCTCTTATATGAACAATAAAGGTTTTTGATAAATCAAAATTTAAATTTAACTCTTTTATATGGTTAACCATTTTTTCGTTATAAGTACTTTTAAATTCAAATATTTTTCTATTCTCTAAATTTTGAAATTGATTGCTAATATCACAACATCTATCTTTCAATTCAAATTCAAGATTATTATTAAGAAGAGTATCTATTCTTGAATTTGAAAAAGAAATGAGGTTTGTTATTCTTAATGGAATAGATAAAAGATATAATATTCTGTTATCAATAATAATTATATTTTTAAAAATTTCTTTTAAAAAATCAAACTTTGAACCTTTGGGAATAAAAATTAATGGTATTTTTCCATCCAAAACATGTCTCTTAATCATATAAGAAAAATGAAGGTTTAGTATTCCTATTTGAGAAAAATTGATTTGACAAAATCTAAATCTTGAAAAAAAAAATAAAATAATAATTGGAAAGTATAAAACTTTAATAATATTTACAAAAATAAAATAAAATAAAATTATACAAAGTATAATAAATTTTTTAATTTTAAATTTTATCAAGCAATAACAAATATTACTTATCAATTTGGGTACACTAAATTTTACAGAATGATTTGTTTTATTGTCAATTATAAACATAGTATTTATTTCTAGAAAATAAATTAGTTTAAATAAATGTTTCATAAGAGAAATTTTTTTTTAATTTTAAAATTTATTTAATAAATACTAAGCGCAAGGATTTCTATCTTCATTGTGAATTTTGTTGATTTCATGTAAAATTTTTTCATTAATAATTAAATTAATTGAATTTATATTTTTCTTTAATTGGTTTAAATTAGAAACGCCCATAATACTACTTGTAACGAATGGTCTACTTATAACAAAGGTATGAGCTAACGAAACTGCATCAATTTTAAGTTTTTTTGATAGCTTTAAATACTTTTTAATTGCTTGCTCCCCTTTTAGTGTAAAGTGTCTATCAAACCTTCCTGGCCAAAGTACAAATCTACTATTAAGAGGTTTGTTATTTTTAAGATATTTTCCACTCAATCTTCCTCCTGCAAGTGGTGAATAGGCTAAAAGACCACAATTTTCTCTAAGAGAAATTTCCGATAAAGAAATGTCAAAAACTCTATTTATAAGATTATATGGATTTTGGATTGAAACAGGAGGCTTAAATTTATTTTCTTTAGCCTCATGCAAAAATTTCATAAGACCCCATGCGGACTCATTTGATACTCCATAATTAATAATTTTATTTTTTTTTATAAATTTATTTAAAATCGTTAATATTTCTTTTACTGGCGTCCACTTTTTTTCATTTATATCATGCTCATAGTCATGGTTTCCAAAAATGGGTACATTTCTTTCTGGCCAATGTAATTGATATAAATCTATATAGTTAGTTTGTAATCGCTCTAAACTTTTTTGTATAGCCTCATCAAAGTTTTTTTCATCCAATTTTAATTGATCCCCTCCTCCTCTAATCCAATTTAGTTTTGTTGCACCAATGCCTTTTGGATTAAATGAGGAAATTTTTGTAGCTAAAATTACTTTATCTCTTACGTTTCTAGAATTTACCCACTCACCAATAATTTTTTCTGAAATTCCTTGTGTCTCTTTTTTTGGATAAACAGGGTACATTTCAGCAGTATCAAAAAAATTTACTCCATTCTCAAAAGCATAATCCATTATTTTAAATGCTTCATCTTTAGGAGTTTGTTCCCCAAAAGTCATTGTTCCTAAACCAACAACACTTAAATCTAAATTTGTTTTACCTAGTTTTCTGTAAAACATTAATTAAAGCCACCTATGATGTACATCATCTTTAATATATTTTTCATATATCGTTTTTATTTGAGGCATTATATCTGATATAGCCTCTTTATCAGATACTAAGGTATTTTCTCTGACTTGTTTTGAATTTATTGCACCTGGAATTACTACTGTTACTTCATCATGCATTAATATCCATTTTAAAGCTAATTGAGATAAAGTAAAATTTTTAGGTAAAATTTTTTTAAGCTCATCAACAGCCAAGAGTCCTTTTTCAAAATTTACTCCCGAAAAAGTATCACCAATATCAAATGCACTCCCATCTCTGTTATAATTTCTATGATCGTTATCTGGAAATTTTGTATTGATATTTATTTCTCCACTTAATAATCCACTTGCTAAAGGGCCCCTTGCAATTACAGCTATATTATTTTTCTTAGCTTCAGTTAAAAATTTTTCTATTGGCCTTTGTCTAAAAATATTAAAAACTAATTGAATGCTTTTTACATTTTCATATTTCATTGCTTCAAACGCTTCATTTAAATTGTACACACTAACCCCATAATTAGCAATTTTTCCTTTTTTAACAATTTCATCCATTAATTCAAAAGTATTTGAATTTTTATAATATTCCTTTGGTGGACAGTGTAATTGGACCAAGTCGATTTGTTCTATTCCTAAATTGATTAAAGATCTATCAACAAATTCTTCCATTGGAAAATGTTTATATCCTCTTTTATAATTTGTTCCCCTAATCCTTCTACCTAATTTAGTAGTGACATAAATTTTTTCTCTAGTATCTTTTATTATTTCTCCTAAAAATTTTTCACTTCTTCCATCTCCATAAGTATCAGAAGTATCAAAAAAATTTACACCCTGATCTAGTGCTTTTATAAGTAATTTTCTAGCTTCATTATCCTGAACATCGCCCCAACACCATCCAATTTGCCAACAACCAAGACCAATCTCGGAGACATTCCATCCTAAATTAGAAAATTTTTTAAATCTCATAATTCAATATTTAAATTTCTATAAGTTGGTCAATCACCTTGATAACAGATGAGAATTTAAAATTAAATTTTTTTTTTAAAAACATATTTTAAGGAAAATTATTTTTAAATTTTTTTATAATCTCTCTAAAATTTGAGCCTGCGCTTCTTTTGCCTTCTTTACTGTAGATAATCTTTCTTTATAACTTTTAGTTGGTGGATCATATTTATCAAAAATATTCATAATATTTTGAGTAAAATCTTCACCTATTTTTGTTAAAACTATACAATCATCTTTAATTAGAACTAATTCATCTTTCACCATTTCATCTAAATTTTTTATCTCCTCTTTAAAGTATTCTTTAAAATTAATACCAAATTGATCTTTGAAATTATTAAAGTCTAATTTAAAGTAACTTCTTATTTGCTGAGTTGCATGTTGTCTTATTTTATCATCATGACTCAGTTTCATACCTCTAAAACTAGGTAATATTCCTTTATCTAATGCTTTTTTATATGATGGTAAATCATAAAAATTTTGTATGTAATAATCATTACCTAAATTGCTCATTGAGGAACTTCCAACTGCTATAAAATTTACTCTACCACCTGGTTGATGACCAGCTGCACCATAATGAGCTTCACCCTCATTAAAAGCTTTGGTCATTGGGCTTCCGGGTAAAGAATAACATTCAAAACCTGTTCTAATATATCCTCCAGCCTGTAACTTATGATGAATAATTTCTAGTAGTTTTTTTCTTTCAAAAAAATCAGGCAGAGGACCTTCTGCAACCATTTGAACCTGGTACTTCGCTACCCAAGGTTTATAAGCCATTAAAGAAAGCTGAACTAATGTTGGTTTAAGTCTTAAAACCTCATCACAAGTTTTTTCCATACCTTCGGGAGTTTGACCTGGTTGACCAATTAGCAAATCAAAAGCAATTTCTTTATACATTTTTCTTACTTTTGGTGTTAATATTTTATCAAATAATTTCGAAGGCTGTATTCTGTTTACTCTTCTTTGGACTTCTTCGTCAAAATCTTGCATACCAAAAGATATCCTATTAGTTCCACAAATTTCATGATTATAAATTAATCTATCTTCATCAACTCTTCTTGGATCACTTTCAACAGTGAAAAAATCTACTTTTGACCAATCAAAAAGTCCTTTAAGTTTATCAACTAAATTTTTTAAATCTTCTCTATTAAGTATGGTTGGCGACCCACCTCCAAAAAAAACAGTTCCAACATTCAAATCAAGATTATTTTGATTTAAAAAATTAAATAAAATATCAATCTCTTTATATAAATATTTTAAATAATCTTTTACCTTATCGTAGTCCTTATTTATAAATTTACTACATGTACAGAACCAACATAATTCTTCACAAAAAGGTATATGCACATAAAAAAATATTTTTTTGTCCTGGTTTTTTGGAAGCCACTCTTTAAGAGATTTTATATATTCATCTCCTGTAAAGTTAAAACTCCAATGATCTTTGGTTGGGTACTCGGCATAATTAAATACTAAATCCTGATGATATTTTTTTATCAAATCTGCATTCAATTTTTTCATCGAGCGCAATCCTAACTTATTTTTTTCTCCGTAATACTGCCTGTCAAGTCTTTAGCTGTTATTCTATCCTTAACATGATTGCTATCATTTACAAACATACCTATAAACCATCTGCTTTCATAAGATTTCCAATTTAATTTTTCATCTTTGTCAACAATATCAACGCCGTGAATCACTGAACCATAAAATATAACTGAGTCGCCTATATCTAATTGTTTTTCTATATTAATTTTTTTATTCTGCTTATTTCTAAAATAAAAACCACCTGATTTAAAATCTTTACCAATTTTACTCATTATAAGACCGGAAACTACTCTTTGATTTTTTCTTGGATCAACGTGATCGCGTAACTCTCCACCACCTTTAGGATAATTTACAATTTGTAGTCTATCAATTTGCCCATCGCTTGGAATATTTTTTTCATATTGATACATCCCATTTCCTGCTAAAAACTTTATATATCTCCAATGTCGATAAACACCTTCTTTGAGTTTTTTTTCTAATTTCGTTTTAATATTCCAATTATAAAAAAAATATGAATGCTTAATAGCATAGAGGCTATATTTTTTTGTAATTTCTTTATCATAAATTCTATGAAAATTTGGGGTACCATCTATCATTTTATGAAATGAAGGTTTATATTTTTTATCGTAATGTTTGGCTAGCTTTAAAATTGTTTCTTTTAAATTTTTTTTTGCTGCATTTCTAATTATAAAGGCTTCGCCTGCATATATTCTCTTTATTAAAGATTTTATGTAGAACTCTTTTCTGTCTTTTAAATTTTTTCTTAAAATTTCAAAATTAATTACTGAAACTTTTTTTACAAATTTAGGGGGTTGAGATTTAGACTCAATTTTGCTCCAATAGTTCTTTATTTGATTTGTTGTAATAGACATTTCTAATGCAAATATAATTCTTAAACGAAATACTATACCCTATCTTGCTGTCAACACAAATTTAGTTTATTGGCTGTAGTAAAATAATAATCTCCACTAAATTTTAAAAGCTTAAATAATTCAATCCATTCTTTCTCATGAAGGATTGTGGTTCCTAATAAAGACCATTTATTGAAAATTACTCTATTTTTTTCATTGGAGTAAGCTCCCAGCGTGATAAATGATTTTTTTGATACTCTCTTAATTTCCTTAATAGTCTCTACTAAATCATAAAAATTATATCTATAGATAGAACTAAAACCAATTGTAAAATCAAAATAATTATCTTCAAATGGGATATCGTAGTATTTTGATTTTATTATTTTTGATTTTATCTCTTTTTCTGCATTTATAATTGGATATTTGTGATCTTCAATGCCCCATACCTCACAATTTGGTAATAAAATTTTAAAATCCTTCATGATAAAACCTTTTTTACATCCAAGGTCTAGAATTTTAGCATTCTCTTTAATTTTATATTTTTTTATTATTTTTGGTAAAATTTTTAACCATCTTCCATCATATTTAAAACCACCATATCCATTATTTCTATGCCCATCATAATATTGATTTGAAAGTTTCCAGGCGTGAAATTTATTTTTTATAGATCTCTTTATTACTGATCTTGATTTGATTGGTTTCTTTTTAAAATATCCTGGATCAAAATAAGCCATATTAAAATTTTATAATCGGTCTGAGAATTTTACCCTTAAAAAAATTATTTACAACTGTGTTTATTTGAGAAATGTTATAATTTTTTTTTGGTAAGATTTTTTTAACATTTTTAATTTGGTTAATCAGTATTTTTTCATTTAATTTGAAATTTTTCATGAATGTTCCATCATCTCCCCAAGCACCAGTGATTGTTTTTCCAAAAATAAAATCCCAAGTTTTTAAAGAAACTCTCTCATTAATTTTTGTATTACCAATGATAATAAATTTACCTGAAAATTTTTTACATAAAGAATGTGTTTTTTGTATAAGTTTTTTTGATCCCGTACAATCAATTACATAATCAAATTTTTCATAATTATTTTTAAAAAATTTTTCTATGTTGGAATCATTTATTTCTTTAAAATTTGTATTAACACTCTTGCTAGTCAAATTTAATCTTTTTAGATTATTGTCTATACAAACTATATCTTTACATTTTATATAATTTAGCACAAGCAAGCTGGAGTAGCCTAATCCCCCCATGCCCATTATTAATACTCTTGAATTCTTTTTTATTTTAGCAACATTTAAAATGGCATTAGAGGCTGTTGGCAAGGCACAACCTAATAAAGTAGATTCTCGAAAGTATTTGTTATTTTGACTCATCTTAAAGACTCTGTTTGCAGATACTAAAGAATATTGCATTAAAGTATTGCAACCTCCTGTATTAATCTTTTTACCTCCATAATAAAAAAATGCAGGACCATATATTTTCTTATCTTTTTTTCTAATCCAACTAACAACAACTTTATCTCCTATTTTAAATTTTGAGACTCCTTTTCCAACTTTAATTATTTCACCAACTCCTTCATGTCCCATGCAATGAGGTATAAATTTATCTTTTCCCAATATTCCACTTATTTCATTCAATTGTGTATGACAAATTCCTGCAAATTTCATTTTTACCAATACATATCCATTATTTAATTCAGGAACATCTAAATTTAATAATGATAATTTTTTTTTTTGTCTAATTAATACAGCAGATAAATTTTTAAGACTCATTTATTTAAGTAAGTGGTTTAAGACGGCATAAAAATTTGACTTTTCAATAGATTTCGAATGGCCAAGAATATCCACTTTTAATGCAGCAGCAATGTTTCCTATTAAGTTAGTTACATTCTGATCAGTTTTTATTGAATGAAGCAAAGAGGTTATGACCAAAAAAACATCACCTGCTCCGATAGTATCTAAAACTTTTTCTGAAATAAGCGCAGGTGTATTTACAGTTTTTGAATTTATAAAAGAAAATGATCCATTACGACCTCTAGTGATTGTAATATTTTTACATTTTATTTTTTTTATAATATTTTTTTTTACTATATCTTCAATTGAATCAAATTTATTTGAACTTGCTAGTCTTAGCTCGGGTTCATCTATACAAATATAGTTACATTTAGGATATTTAGTGATTAAATTAAAACCAAAATTTCCAGCATTTGATTGGCAATTTATTGCTAAAAATTTAGATTTTTTTGCCAATATATCATAGATATCTTTGTTTATAAAACCATGACCATAGTCAATTAAAATCACAACATCAAATTTAGATAAGTTTTTATGTAAGTAATTTTTTACTTTATTAAGGTTTTTTTGACTTAAAAAATTATCATCCATATAATAAACTTCATTAATTTTTTTATTATATCCAACATCAACAAGTCTAGTTTTTCTTACAGTAACTTTATTTTTTTCAACCAAGATCTTGTTTTTTATTTTTTTTGAAAAATTAGATATTTTCTTTTTAATATCACTATCGTTTCCAATAACTGTACAAATTTCAATATTTTTATTAAATTGATTTAAATTTGTTGCAGCAGCAAAAACCCCACCTAAAAAAATGTCTGATTTTATATATCTTGTAGCAAGTATGTTTTCTTTCAAAGGTTTGTTTAAGGGTCTGACCGTATCGTATTGATCAACTATTGCATCTCCAATAATTAACACATTTAGTCTCTTAATTTTTTCTAAACTCTCAATTGACTTATTAAGTAAAGAAATTTTATTTTTTTTTGCTAAAAATTTATGAAGTTTACTATCATATATATATGAATAAGATTTATTTATAATTTCAGTGGAACTTTTTAAAGGAGATTCAGTGAAAACAATTTTTCCATTACAATTTTTAATTGCTTTAATTTCATTTTGAAGACGTTGTGTAAGATCTTTTTTATTTTCATAATCTTTGCCTTTAAAATAATAATCTGGTTTTATATTTTTTATACTTTGGACAGCATCAGGTGAATAATTTATACCAACTGCATCTACTAATTTAATTGACTCCAATATTTTTGCTCTGAAATAATGACTGTTCACTGGTCTGAATGGTCCCTTATTGACAAATTTATCTTCAGTAACTGTTACAAATAAAAAATCACATTTTTTTTTTACTTCTTCAAAATGACTAATATGTCCTGCATGTATTACATCAAATACTCCATGACAAAGTCCAATTTTCTTTCCTTTAGTTTTTAATTTTTTTGAAAGCTTAGTTAAATCTTTTAAATTATATTTTTCCATTTTAAATTCTAAATGAGTTAGACTCTGTGAAATCAGTTACCACACTTGATCCACTTAATATATCTCCTTTATCTGAAGTTAGTAATTCAAATATACCTATAAAATCTTCAGGTTTTGATATTTTTTGTAAAGGTAATTTTGATTTTATATATTTTTTATATACTTTTTTATTTTTTTTTTTAAGTCTTTCAAAAGAATTACTGTCATATTCAAAAGCTCCTGGAAGAATACAATGAACAAAAATATTATCTTTTACAAAATATCTGGCCAATGTTTTTGAATACGCTAATAAACTTGCCTTAACTGATGAATATCCTACTGACGCCCCTGTTTCTAAACTAGCCACTGATCCAATGTGAATTATTCTGAGTTTTTTATTCCTTAAATTTTTAGATATAACTTCGTTATTTATCGCTACCGCAACAGAAACATTAAAGTTAAATAATTTAATCAGGTTTTTTTGATTTATTAGTGGATCATGCATACCTAATCCTCCACCCATACAATGTATAACGGAGTCAAATTTCATTTTTTTTATTTTGTTTTTAAATGAATTTAATTGTCTCGTATTTAATAAATCATATTTAAAACAGTTTTTTTTATTTTTTTTGTTTAAAGATTTTTTTAATTCTCTTACATTACTTAAACTCCTTCCAACTGTTACTAAATCATAATTTAGTTTATTAAAATATCTTGATAAGTATAAACCTAAGCCAGAAGATGCTCCCGTGATTAAGAATTTTTTCATCTTTATATTTTAATCATTTAATAATAATTAAATTCTCTCTTATTCTATTTAGTTTTTCAATTCCTACAAAAGGATACATATTGTCAATCATAGATGGTTCAAATGTTCCATCTTTATTCATTTGTGTTTGAACTCTTGGTATCAATTCTTGCATTGGTGGCATTAAAATTTCACATATTGTTGGTTTTTTTGATTTTAATATTTTATTTAAATTTTTACTTAATTTTTTTTCATTATTAAATTTTTGTGTAGAGAAACCTAAACTTTTTGAGAGTTTGATAAAATCCGGAAATTGAATCCCACTCTTTAAATCTGCACCTACAAATTTTTTAAAGTTTTTTTCTTGCATAAGCTTCATTGTAAGATAGCCATTATTATTCAATATAAAGATTTTTGCTGGTATTTTATAATTTATTATTGTTTGTAATTCTTGTAAATTAAACATAACTCCACCATCACCAGTTATACAAATAGGAATTTTTTTTTTATCTGCAAAGTAAGTACCAATTAGACCTGGTAATCCAAAACCCATTGCTGCTATACCAGATGAAGTAAAAAGTCTTTGATTTTCCTTAACTTGAAAAGATTGCATAGTGCAAGTAAAGCTTGTGCCCATATCTGTTACAATATTCTCATTTCCTTTTAAACTTTTAGATAACAATTTTATAAAATTAAAAGAATTAATAAAATTTTTTGGGCTTTTATAGCTATTATTCTCATTAAAATCATTTTTTAATTTAAGTAGTTTTTTTTGCCAATCTATTTTGGTTATATGATTTTTATTTTGTAAAAATTTATTAAGTTGACCTAGAAATAATTTTAAATCACATTTAATACTTATTTTTGTTTTTAATCCTCTTTTTTTAATTTCATGCTCATCTATATCTACATAAATTTTCTTTGATAAAGGAGAAAAATTTTTCATTTGATAACCTGTAATTGGAACAGAAAGCCTTGACCCCAATATAAGTAACAAATCGCAAGATTGAATAGCAAAATTTGCAACTCTATTTCCAAATAAACCTGGTCTACCAAAATAAGATTTGCTATTTGACTCTACTATATCACTTGCATTCCAAGTTGATAATATTGGAATTTTAATTTTTTTTATAAATTTTATAAATTCTTTTTCACTTTTTGAAATATGGATTCCATTTCCAATCAATACTAAAGGTCTATAAGATTTAGCTAACATAGAATAGATTTTATTCATATTCCCTATTTTTTTTTTCTTAGTCCTTTGAAGTTTAAACTCTTTTAATTTAGGTTTATTGATAAATTTCTTAGATTGAACATCTAATGGAATATCAATCCATACAGGTCCAGGTCTCCCTGTTTCAGAAATCTTTAGTGCTTTATTTAATTCATTTTCAATATTTGATTTAGAATTCAATGTAATCGCGTATTTTGTTATTGGTTTAATTAAATCTAAAATATTTGCCTCTTGAATACCTATTTGTCTTGTTTGTGATTTTCCAATCATATCTTTAGACTCAACTTGACCAGAAAAAATTAACATAGGAATAGAATCAACCCAAGAACCAATAACACCTGTAATTGCATTGGTCCCACCAGGACCAGAAGTTACTGAGAGAATTGCAGATTTTTTTTTTATCCTGCAATATGCTTCGGCTGCCATAGATGCAGCTTGTTCATGGTGAGTAAAAATAAATTTTAGTTTTTTTTGTTTTCTAAATGCCTCATTAAGAAACATGGCACCACCACCAGTTACACCAAATGCTGTGTCATATCCTTTTTCAGTGAGGTATTTCGCTATAAAATCTGAATTATTCATTTTAGAGTCAACCTATAGTATATAAATTTTAAAAGATCTATATAAAGCTTAAAAAAAATGAAAAAAATTTTAATTTTAGGGAGTAACAGTTTTTCTGGAAGCCATCTGTCAAATTTTTTAATAAGTAAGAAATTTAAAGTTTATGGAATTTCACAATCAAAATTATATCCAAAAAGATTTAATGTTTTTTCTAATTCAAATTTAAATAAATATTTTAATTTTTATAAGCTTGATATTAATAAAGACTTCAAAAAAATTGAAAAACTAATTTTAAAAATAAAACCAAAAATTATAATTGATTTTTTAGGTCAAGGCATGGTGGCTGAAAGCTGGATGTACCCTGAACTAACTTTTAATTCAAATTTAATAGGAAAAATAAGACTGTATGAAATGTTAAGAAAAAGTAAATTTTTGAAAAAATATATAAAAATTTCTACGCCAGAGGTGTTTGGATCAGCAACAATAAAAAAAGCTAATTCAATTAAATATAATCCATCTACACCATATGCACTATCTCACTCAACTGTTGAAAATTATTTAAGATTGCTTAATAGACAATTTAATTTTCCAGTTATTATCTCAAGATTTGCAAATTTTTATGGACCATATCAAAAACTTTATAGAGTAATTCCACTTGCAATACATAAAGCTTTCAGAAAAGAAAAGTTTTATTTACATGGTGGTGGACGTTCTAGAAGATCGTTTATATATTCTGATGATTTTTGTGCGGGAATTTATAAAATGATAACTAATGGCAAGATTGGCGAATTTTATCAATTTTCGTCTCAAGAGTATCTATCAATCAAAACAGTTGTATCAAAAATTTATAAAAAGTTTGGCCTTAAACCAGAGGAATTTATAATTAATGTCACTGATAGACCGGGCAAAGATAAAGATTATAAAATTTATGATAGGCAAACAAAAAATAAATTGAAATGGAATAATAAGGTAACATTAGACAAAGGTATCGACAATATTATCAAATGGTATATGAAACATTTTAAAGAATTTGAAAAAAAAGATACGAAATTTGTAATAAAAAAATGAAAAAAAATTTTTTAATTAAACAATATATCTCTGACAAAAAAATGAAGATTAGGCACAATTACTTGTCTGAACAATTTAAAAACTCAAATAAAATTTTTAATTATATAAAAAACACAGTTGAGTTTAATGATTTTACTCTGGGAAGATATGTTGAATTGTTCGAAAAAGAATTTTGTAAATATCAAAAATCAAAATACGCAATAGGTGTTGGTTCAGGGACAGATGCAATATTCCTCTCCTTAAAAGCCCTAGGAATTGGTAAAGGAGACGAGGTAATAACACCAACATATTCTTTTTATGCAACAGCCGGGGCCATAGCAACGTCAGGTGCTAAACCAATTTTTGTAGATATAAAAGATGACTTAAATATTGATGAAGATAAGATTGAAAAAAGAATTACAAAAAAAACAAAAGCAATTGTTCCTGTTCATTGGTCTGGAAGAATTTGCAACATGGAAAAAATAATCAAAATAGCAAAAAAATATAAATTACATATAGTTGAAGATGCGTGCCACGCTATTCTAGCTTATGACAATAAAAAAAAATTTGCTGGAAATTTTGGTATTACAGGCTGTTTTAGCATGCATCCACTTAAAAATCTTAATGTATGGGGAGATGGTGGAATAATTACTACGAACAATAAAAGGATTTATGAAAAATTAAAATTAATGAGAAATCATGGTCTAGTCAGTCGAGATAATTGTAAAATATATGGATATAACTCAAGATTAGACACTATTCAGGCAGCAGTAGCTTTACAAATGATTAAAAAAATTAATCATATAACACACGCTCGTATAAAAAATGCAAATTATTTGAATAAAAATTTGAAAAATATTAATGAGATTAAAATAATAAATGAAAGAAAGGGTTATAAGTCTGTATATCATTTATATCAATTTTTCTGTGAAAAAAGAGATATGCTTAATAAATATTTAAGAAAAAATAGGATCGATAGTAAAATTCATTATCCTATTCCTCTACATTTGCATGATGCTGCGAAAGTATATCAATATAAGAATGGTCAATTTAAAAATGCAGAAAGACTAACTAAAAAAGTAATTTCAATTCCTGTTCATGAATTTATAAAAAAAAATGAACTTAATTTCATTATAAATAAAATTAAAGAATTCTATAGATAATAATGAGAGTAAATTTTACTAATTTTCCAAAGGAATTTAAAGTTTTAAAAAAAGAACTAAATCATAAATTCAATAAAATTAGTTCAGAAGGTCAATATGTATTAGGAAAAGAACTTATAGTTTTTGAGGAAAAAGTAAAAAAATATTTGAATGTAAAACATGTTTTAGGAGTTGGAAACTGGACTGAGGGAACAGTAATGGTTTTAAAAGCACTTGGATATAAACAAAATGACGAAATAATTACAGTTTCTAATTCATTCATTGCAACTTGTGGTGCAATTGCTTACGCAGGTATGAAACCAAGACTGGCTGATATTGGAGAAGATTTAAATATTGATTGTAAAAAAATAGAAAAACTAATTAATAAAAAAACAAAAGCAATAATGCCTGTTCATTTATCTGGTATTCCTTCAGATCTGGAAAAAATTAAAAAAATTTGTAAGAAATATAAAATAAATTTGATTGAAGATGCGGCACATGCATTTGGCACAAAATACAAGAATAAATTTATTGGTACTATAGGGGATGTTGGAGTATTTAGCCTGCATCCAAGAAAAAGTTTTCATATCTTGGGTGATGGAGGTCTTATTGTAACAAATAATACAAATTTGTATAAAAAAATTTTATTAATGAGAAATCATGGTTTAAAAAATAGAGATGAATCTCTTATCTGGGGGACAAATTCACGATTAGATAATTTGCAAGCTGGATTTGGAAATATAATGCTTAAGAAAATTGCCTCTTGGAATAAAAAACAATTAGGTATTGCAAAGCTTTACTCAAGGAATCTTAAAGATATTGTTAAAACACCAATCTATGACCCTAAAAACTCAAATCCGTCATTCCACCAATATATAGTGAGAACAAAGTATAGGGATCAACTAAAAAAATATTTAAAAAATAATGGGATTGATACTGCGGTTCACTATCCAATTCCAATACACAAACAAGTAGCTTTTAAAAAACAATTTGGATTAATATCTTTACCAATGACAGAAAAGTATAGTAAAGAAATATTAAGTTTACCAATTAATTCTCAAATAACGATTTCTGAAATAAATTACGTTATAAAAAAAATAAAAATTTTCTTTAATAATATTTCAAAATGAAAAATATTTTAATCACAGGTGGTGGCGGTTATGTTGGAACTAATCTTACAAAAGAATTATTATCTGATGGATACAATATAACTGTACTAGATACATTTTGGTTTGGTAATTATCTAAAAAAACATAAAAATCTTAGAATAATTAAAAAAGATATTAGACAAATATCATCAAATGATATCCGTAAGATTGACTGCATAATGCACTTGGCATCTATCGCAAATGACCCTGCCGCTGAACTAAACGCTAAACTAACATGGGATGTAAATGTGCTTGCAACATATAAATTAATTAATTTAGCAGTTGATAAAAAAGTTAAAAAATTTATTTTTGCATCTTCAGGTAGTGTTTATGGCATTAAAAAGGAAAAAAAAGTTACAGAAGATTTAAGCTTAGAACCAATTTCTGAATATAATAAATCTAAAATGGTAGGCGAAAGAGTACTTATGAGTTATAAAAAAAAAATTGATTTAACAATTCTCAGACCAGCTACAGTCTGTGGATACTCGCCTGCTATGAGACTTGATGTGTCTATAAATGCTTTAACATTTGGTGCATTGAAAAATAATATAATTACTGTATTTGGTGGTAAACAAATTCGTCCTAATTTAACAATGCATGACATGATTAATGCTTATAAATTTTCATTAAAAAGAAAATTTAAAAAAAATAGAGATATAAAAAAAATTATATTCAATTTAGGATTTGAAAATTTAAGTATTCTAAATATGGCAAAAAGAATTCAAAAAAAAATAAATACAGGTTCTAGAATATTAATTAAAAAAGGTAATGATCCAAGGTCATATAGGCAAAATTCTGATCGAATTATTAAAGAAGGATTTGTGCCACAAAAAAAGATTGAAGATGCAATAATTGAAATAAAAGATAATTTTTTACAAAAAAAAATTAAAAAGAGAAGCAGTTATTTTAGAATAAACACTCTTAAAATGATAAAAGCAAAATAATTTACTTTTTTAATCTTGAAATAACTAGTTTCATCCACTCACCATTGTACTTATAGTGCGGAGATGTAATTAAATTGCCATCCTCAACACTTGGTGAGTCAACAAATGTTCCACCAGCATTGACAATATCTTGCTTCCAAGCATAGTAACCAGTTATTTTTTTATTTTTAATAATGTCTGCAGAAATTAACATCATAGTTCCACTGCATATTGCTGCTATTAATTTATTTTTTTGATTAAATATTTTAACTATCTCAATAGCTTTTGTATCTAATCTTAATAATTCCATAGATTTAACTCCTCCAGGTAATACTAATAAATCATAATCATCAACTTTTATATCTTCAATAGAAATAATTTTGTCATCCTTTTGAGGTGGTACTTTAGTACCAAAGAAACCTTTTACTATTTCATTTGATTGATTATATACATCTACTTCTACACCTTCTTCTTTTAATCTATAAAAAGGATATATAAATTCATGATCTTGTACCAGCTGACTAGTTATTATTAAAGATTTCATTAGTTTGTTCATATACTTTTATTTTAATTTTTTTCAACTTTATTTTTTTGAGCCCTTAATAATAATATCCTATTATTAATTTTAAAGTAATTTGAAAGTTGCTTTAATGTAAATGACTTAACTATTTCACCTGTTGTAATAACTGTCTTATTTTTATCAGATACTATTTTTCCATCTAATATTATTGATATACTTTTATCATCATATGATTTCAATTTTTCAAATGTTTTAAAATAAGAAATATTTATTTTTATATTATTTAAAAAATATTTATTAATTTTTCCTATTTTGGGAATTTTAAATATAATATCTTTTTTAGTTAGAGACCTAGTACTTTTTAAACTTTCATAACCTTTTTTACTTCTTCCATATTTATCTTTCATTCGAATAAGGTCGTTTTTAAGATAAGGATTTTCGATTTCTAGAGCAAATAAATTTGATTTTTTACTTGCACTTATTCTATGAAACAATCCGGGCCTTAATACTAAAATTGACATAGGTGGATACTTTTTAATATTTTTTTCATATATTCCAATTTGAACTTCAGCAGTTCCTTTAAGTATCAAAAAGCCAGTTTTTTTTGATGGATGACAATGAAGAGAAGTTGAAAAACCCTTATTCATTTTTAGATAAGTAATTGCAATTTTTTTTTTATTTCTAAAAATATTATATTCTTCTCCCCAAGGTTTAATAACAACTCTATTATCATAATTTTTTAAATTTTTATTTTTCATTAATTTATTAAATAATTATTTTTTTCTAAAAAAGATGGACTAACTTGAGATTCAGAATATTTAAATGAAACTTCGTCAGAAAAATAAGATTTAAATTTATTACTTAAACTATTTTCTTTTTTTTTCAAAATATCAATCATTGCATTAAAAATTTCCTCTTCATCATTATCTATTAACTCAACTTCTTTTTCTTTTAAAGTTCTAATATCGGTATAAAGATGCAAATTGTTTTCCGTAATTTGTCTGAGGTTCATTTGAGAATTAGTTTTTTTAGAAAAAAACTTTTTTAATATAACCATATCTTTTTTTTTTATCACTGGATTTATGTTAATTGGAATAGAATTTATTTGTAGAAAGGGTACATTTAAAACTTGATTATAACTGTGAATACCACCTTGATGACAGATTACCAAAATTGACTTTTTTAAAATAATATATTGATTAATTTTATCCTGTTCACTCAAAATTGATATTTCTAAATATGATTTATTATTAAATTCCATTTTTTGAGACACTTTAGAAGTAAACCTGATAACAAAATAATTATTATTTAATAAATAATCTATTGTCTTTTTTAAATATTGAATTTTAGATCCCCTTGATAATGATCCATCATAAAATTTATCATCTTTTTGATGAATACAAATTATTTTTTTTTCTTTTGATATTTTTAGTTCATCACACAATTTAAGAAAATATTTTTCAGAAAATAAATTATTATCATCAGCTAAAATGAATGAACCATATTTTTCATTAAATTTAGAATGTACTTGATTAAATTCTG
>MDTD01171243.1_pt1 | contig 27047 bp, 30 predicted proteins | sample 811221 | NCBI WGS metagenome assembly MDTD01 (sample SAMN05326646, study PRJNA326480) | marine metagenome | isolation source: seawater | place: Pacific Ocean: South West | collected 2011 | reverse complement strand
TCGCCGTTTGATAAGAAGTTCTTAGCGACTCAAAAAGAGTCCCTTCTGCTTGAGAGAGGCAAATATGTGAAGTCTGCGGCATCTTTCAAAGCAGAGGCTGACTCTTTAATCGAAGGGCGAGAGCCAGGAGATGTTGATTTTGGAGAAGAAGGCGGAGAAGGTGACACCTTAGCAGTTGAACGAGAGAGAGATCTTGCATTGAGTGCTCATGCCCAGCAAGCAGTTGATGAAATTGATGCTGCTCTTGAGAGATTAAAGAATGGAACGTATGGAATTTGCGTAGTTTCCGGCAAGAATATCCCTAAGGAAAGGCTACGAGCAATACCTTGGGCAGCAGAGAGAGTCGAATACAAGGTGGGAGGAATGGGGTTTAGATAAAACCCCATAGGGCTCGTAGCTTAAAGCAGTAACCTAAGTAATAAGGAAAACTGCCTTAAGATTAGAAAGCAAACAAATGCACAAGAAGATTCTATTTTTCGTCCTGCCATCTCTTGTAGTTTTGTTGCTTGATCAAGTAACAAAATCGATTGCTGTAGCCAAATTAGATCCCAGCGAACCGGTTGAATTGTTTTGGACACTGCAACTCAACTTAATTCGCAACGCTGGCGCATCATTCTCAATCGGGGAGAATCTCACGCCGATAATAGCAACGATTGCAATAATAGCTTCAGTAGCGATTGCGTATTTGGGACTCGCCGAAACCAATCTAAAAGTTAAATTTCTATACGGTATTGTTTTCGGAGGAGTACTAGGCAATGTCACAGATCGGATTTTTAGGGAAGGTGACGGTCTTCTAAGCGGAGAAGTCGTTGATTTTATCGATCTGCAGTGGTGGCCGATATTCAACTTTGCTGATATGGCTCTTGTTATCGGGTTACCATTACTACTTTATTACCGGTACCAAGTTGAGCGGGATCTGGCGAATGGTTGATGATAAAGTTCATTATCGCCTTTCACCACACCATGATGGAGAAAGGGTGGATCGCGTAATAGCGTTCTTCTCGGGCCTCAGTAGGTCCAAGGTTTCTGATTTGATTTCTAAGCGACTGATATTGCGCAATGGAATTCCAATCAAAAGAGGTTCAGAGATAGCTCACACGAACGATATGATCAGCATGTCAAACTTCTCAAATGAAGTCGTTGAAGAAATAGCTTCAGACCCTTCAATAGACTTCGGGGTTGTTTTTGAAGATGATTCTGTAATAGTCATAAATAAGCCATCAGGTTTAGTCGTCCACCCAGGTTCAGGTATAGCCGATGGAACGTTAGTGAATGGATTAGCAGCCCAGTTCCCTGATTTGAGAAAAACTGGGGACCCTATTCGGTTGGGTCTAGTTCACAGACTAGACAAAGGGACTTCAGGGTTATTAATTGTTGCACGAACATCTGAAGCTTTACACAATCTAAAATCTCAGATGCAGAAGAGGCAAGTGCATCGTCAATACTTCGCGATTGTTTCAGGCCATGTTGAATCTGACAAAGGCGTGGTTGATGCTCCGCTAGGAAGAGACCCCAAAAATCCTCTCAAAAGAGCTGTAATCCAAGGCGGGAAATATGCTCGTACTCACTATGAAATAGATCAGAAACTAGAATCTCCTTTTAAAATTTCTACGTTGAGTTGCAGGCTCGAAACCGGAAGGACACACCAGATCCGAGTCCACCTAGCGGCAATTGGGCATCCAGTTCTTGGCGATGAACTCTACGGAGGTAGAACATCTTTTAACCTTGATAATCGCCTTGCGCTACATGCTCAAATGCTGAGATTTTCGCATCCAAAAACAAATAACCAGATGAACTTTGAATCTCCTATCCCTGATGAGCTAATGAAAATGACGGACACTTTTGCATGACGATGGAACCCGTAATCCCCGACTATACGAGCGCATGTTTAAGTAACATCGTTCCAGCACTTTTGGAGCATCCGGTAATCGGGTCCGGCTGGCTACCTGATGAAGTCCTTTCTGCTGAAAAGATAGTGCTTCTTTTGATTGACGGACTCGGCTTTGAAAAATTTAAAATTTCTGAACAAAGAAATCTAGTTCCTAATCTGACGAAAATGAATCAAGGAAGAATCATGACTGTAGCGCCAACTACCACAGCTACGGCCCTTACCTCTTTGACTACAGGACGGCCACCCGGAGAACACGGGGTAATCGGTTACAAGATCAGTGTTGGAAATCAGATCCTTAACTCACTTCGATGGACGACCGGAAGTGGAGTAGCAGTGAACGAGATAAATCCAAGTTCGTTCCAACCTGTACCTCCATTCTTAGGGGAAAAGATCCCTGTGGTATCTCCGGCTGAATTTAGAAATAGCGGTTTTACAGAGGCTCACCTTCGCAACACAATCTATGAGGGGTACTTCCTAACAAGCAATATCACGCATCACATTGCGCAATGTCTAGATCAAGATAGTCGACTCGTCTATGCATATTATGACGGGCTAGACAAAGTAGGTCATATTCACGGAACGGGCCACTTTTACGATGCCGAGATATCTTTCGTGGACTATCTGATTGGGTGCATATATGAAATGCTTCCGAGAGGAACAGCTTTGATCGTAACTTCAGATCATGGAATGGTCGACGTTGGTGATTCTGTTATCGAAATCAATGATTCGCTCATGCAACGAACTGATACTATTTCTGGTGAGGCGCGATTCTTGTGGTTTCATCCTGCGCGGGGCAACAGTGAGAGTTTGTTTCAAGATTTACAAGATTTGTACAGTGATTGTGCTTGGGTGCGAACTAAAGACCAGATACTTGATGAAGGGTGGTTTGGAAGGCAGATTTCGAGCCAAGCAAAGGAGAGGCTTGGCGAAATTGCTCTATTAGCAAGGGATCCCATTGCTTTCGTGGATAAAGAAAATCTCGGTCCGAAACTAGTTGGTCGCCACGGATCGCTAACTGAAACGGAAGTTTATGTGCCATTAATCACTTCATTCAAAGACTGATCCGTGATGCCGCTTGCTGTAGCATGTCATTATGGACGAAAAAACACAACACGTAAAAGCTGAACAAGCTGAGATTGTAGAAAATGAAAATAAGTCAAGCGAATCAGACGGCGAGTTCATAGAGCAACCTGCGAAAGTGATGAGAGTGGGTTCAATGCTTCGACAGTTACTAGATGAACTGCGTGAAGTGAAATTAGACGAGGGAAGCCGTGATCGGATGCGAGATATATATGACACTTCTGTTCAGGAACTAGGTTCAGCCCTTTCTTCAGAATTGAAGAAAGAGTTAGACCGCATAACTTTGCCTTTTGGCACAGATGAGATTCCGAGTGAAGCGGAACTTAGGGTAGCTCAGGCGCAACTTGTTGGGTGGCTTGAGGGTCTCATTCAAGGCATTCAAGCAACGCTTTTCGCTCAACAGATGGCTGCGCAACAGCAATTAGCGAATATGCGCGCTAGCGGTGAGCTACTAGCAGGTGCAAGCTCCGAAACCGAACCCTCCCAAGATCAGCAAGATTCTCAAGACCGACCCGGGACTTATCTCTAGCCATTGGCGTATTCGCTAATCTTGTTGTAAATATATTAGGACTACAAATGACAAATATGTAGTTTGTCAGAGCCCAACAACAGGATTTAGTATCTGGTGTCTAATTCGTTCACACATCTTCACGTGCATACTGAGTACTCGATGCTTGACGGTGCGTCACGCCTTGATGAAATTGTTAAGGCAGCTGTAAACGACGGTCAACCGGCTTTAGGAATAACTGATCATGGGAATATGTACGGAGTGCTTCCTTTCTATCGCGCATGCAAGGAAGAGGGCATAAAACCAATTATCGGAACTGAAGCCTATATGGCATACGAATCTCGATTTGAACGACCGAGACGTGGGCGTGGGAAAGCTTCAGAATTCCCCGACTCAGGAGGAAATACAGATGAGGGCAGAAAACTTTATTACCACTTAACCTTGCTTGCTGAGAATAACACTGGATATAAAAACCTAATACAGATAGCCAGCCGCGCCTACATGGAGGGCTTCTATTATAAGCCAAGAGTTGACTGGGAAGTCTTAAATGATCACAGCGACGGTGTCATCGCTACAACAGGATGCTTAGGCGGTCAAGTTCTGCAGTCACTCCTAAGAGGTGATGAAGCGGAAGCATTAGACAAAGCTGGAAGACTTCAAGAGATCTTTGGCAAAGATAATCTCTTCGTAGAACTTCAGGATCATGGTATTCCTGAGCAGAAGCAAACAAACCCGGCATTAATGAAAATTGCAAGCAAACTCGGAGCTCCTCTGTTAGCAACTAACGACTGTCATTACACCCATCAACATGATCACATCGCCCACGATGCTTTGTTATGCGTTCAAACCGGTTCGCTGATAAGCGACCCAAACCGGTTCAAGTTTCATGGAGATCAGCACTACCTTAAGACTGCAGCAGAAATGAGATACCTGTTTGATTCAGTGGAAGTTGCCTGCGACAACACTCTATGGATAGCAGAAAGGTCGAACGTTGAAATTGAATTCGGAAAACCTTTACTTCCTGATTTCCCACTTCCGGATCAATTTAATAACGACGACGAATATCTTCAGCACCTAACTTTAGAGGGCGCAAGGAAAAGATGGGGTGACAAACTCACTGAGGAAATTTCTGACAGACTTGCATATGAACTGCGCGTGATGAGCGATATGGGCTTTTCTGCGTATTTTCTTATTACCTGGGACTTGATTCGCTATGCGAGAGAGCGAGGTATCAGGGTTGGGCCCGGAAGGGGGTCAGCAGCAGGAAGCGCTGTAGCTTATGCACTGAAGATCACAGATCTAGATCCAATTGAATATGATCTTCTCTTTGAGCGTTTCCTCAACCCATCACGAATATCAATGCCCGATATAGATATGGACTTTGATTCTCGGTACCGCGACGCAATGATAAATTATGTTGCTTCAAAATACGGTCGTGATCATGTCGCCCAAATAATCACCTTCTCACAGATTAAAGGAAGAGCCGCAGTCCGAGATGCGGCACGAGTCTTAGACAAACCGTATGCTGTTGGGGATCAAATAGCTAAAGCTATTCCTCCACCTGTCATGGGAAGAGATACACCCCTATGGGCATGCTTGACAAAAACAGAGCCTTACCAAGAAGGGTTTAAGGCAGCATCTGAAATACGGCAGATGTATGAAAACGATCCTGTTGTCAAAGAAGTAATTGATGTTGCACTGGGACTTGAAGGTCTTCGTCGACAGGACTCCATTCATGCAGCTGGCGTGGTTATCACTAAGGAACCCTTAACCGAATATCTCCCAATACAAAGAAAGCCTGAAAAGGATAAAGATATTGAGGAGACACCAGTGGTCACTCAATATGAAATGCAGTCTGTGGAGGACCTCGGTCTATTGAAAATGGACTTTCTAGGATTGCGAAACCTAGATGTAATCACAGATAGCTTAGAGCTCATTAAAGAAACGGTCGGGATCCAACTAGATATTGACAATTTGCCACTTGATGATGAGAAGACATTTAATCTCCTCGCAGCGGGCGAATCCATAGGTGTATTCCAGTTAGAGTCGCCCCCTATGCGAGCTTTGATGAAAGCTTTGACACCCTCTAGCTTTGAAGATGTTGCCGCTTTAGTAGCCCTATACCGTCCAGGCCCTATGGCAGCTAATATGCATAACGACTATGCCGACCGAAAGAACAATCGAAAACCTGTAGAGTATTTCCATCCAGATGCCGAAGAATTACTCAGAGATACTTATGGATTGATGATTTATCAAGAGAGTGTTATGAGAGTTGCCCAGAAATTTGCAGGTTATACCCTCGCTCAAGCAGACAATCTCAGAAAGGCAATGGGTAAAAAAATACGTTCTGCTATGGAGAAAGAGCGCGAACGATTCACTTCGGGGATGAAGAGTATGGGATACGAAGCGAAATTGAGTCAAGAGGTATTTGAAGTAATCTCCCAATTCGCTGATTATGCGTTTAACAAAAGTCATAGTTACGGATACGGATTGGTTGCATTCCAAACAGCGTATCTAAAAGCTCATTATCCGGTTCAGTATATGGCTGCCTTGATGACCAGCGTTAAAGGAAGAAAAAAGGAAGATTCTGCAATATATCTGAACGAGTGCCGTCACATGGGTCTTGAAGTTGCGGTTCCTGATGTCAATACAGCTCAAATGAATTATTACCCTGATATACCAAATGGAAAAGGAAGTCCGCGAATAGTTTATGGGCTCTCAGCGATAAGAAATGTTGGGGAAGGAATTGTCTCCCTTCTAATATCAGAGCGAAATTCAAATGGCCCCTTCATAAACTTTTATGACTTCTGTGAAAGAGTTGACATGCAAGTCCTTAATCGGAGAGCAATTGAAGCTTTGATCAAAGCAGGTGCGTTTGATTCACTTGGTCATACCAGGCAGGGCCTGCTAGCAAGTTACGAACAGATTATTGAGCAAACCGTTTCACGGCGCCGTGAGCAGGAAATGGGTGTAATGACGTTGTTTGAAGTAGCGCAAGACGATGCTTCGCAAGTTTTTGATGACAAGGTTCTCATACCAGAAATAGAATTTGAAAAGCAGCAACGACTCTCGTTTGAAAAAGAGATGCTTGGCAGATATATTTCGGATCACCCACTACGTGGCTATGAAGGAACTTTGAGAAGAAAATGTGATGCCACAAGTCAAGGTGTCAGCCTTTTGGATGAGGGTAAAGTCATAAAAGTCGGCGGCGTGATCACAGAAGTCAATAAGAAACAAACACAGCGAGGGGACCTGATGGCAACCATTTCACTCGAGGACCTAGAAGGTGAAATAGAAGTCATAGTGTTCACAAAAGCGATGGCTCAGGTCGGCCATAAACTTGCAACTGATCGTCCAGTAATTGTGACGGGACGTGTAGATAGACGAGACGAAAATTCAAAGATAATTTGTCTTGAAGTTGAGGAGTTAAAAAGCGACCAAGAGAGCAAAGTCACATCAATAGATGTCAAGATACCTTCAACCGGAACAACTACCAAACATTTAGAAAATCTTGCTTCATTATTATCTGAACACGCTGGTGAATGCGACGTATATGTACACCTAGGGTCAAAGAGAATTTGGCTCGGCGCTGATGTTCGCGTAGACCCTGACAGTGGACTACTTGGAGAACTTCGTGTTCTCTTTGGAGCGGAATGTATATTGACTTAAAACTCATAACTCTTGAGTTGCGCAAAATGCGATTACCGACTGAAATGGAATTAGGAGATGGTGAGGAAGCCATACGTTTGGGGCAGAAATGGGATTTGAGGTTGAAACAAAAGACTGCACTGCTGTTACGGATGCCGAACTAGGAGAACTTGAATCGTTATCAGTTGATTCACCCAACGCGCTTTCAATGGGAGTGCTTTCAAAGCAGGCTGAAGAATGGGTTCTGCTTACAACTGCACGAGAAAGCGGGAAAATCAAAGGTTACGTATTCTGCACCCTTGAGAGGATAGGTGGAACTCCTGCCGTAATCATTGGTCTCGGCACAGTTATGAGAAATAATAAGAGAAACGCTACTCTGAAAGCGTTGATGAATGAACTTTATCACAGAGCTCTAATGGCTTTCCCCGATGAAGACGTTATCTTCGGAACTACGATTCTATCTCCAAGCGGTTTAGAAGTTTTTAAAGACCTTACTGATGAACTTCCTAAACCCTCTTACAGGCCAACTGGAGAAGAGCGGGCATGGGGTCGTCGGTTCGCTAAACGACTTGGATTCTCCCAACTCGGGTTTGACGACAAGAAATTCATAGCAGTCGGAGATGGTTCCAAGCCATGTGTATTTGACCATGAGAGCCTTAAACCTGAGAAAATTGATAAAGATTTGCTCGGTATGTTCTCGGATCTTAATCACGAAAGCGGCGATGCGATGGTGGTAGTAGCTTGGGCTATGGCGGAGAAACTTGAAAAACTCGGGTCCTGAATCGCTTTCAAATTTCCAAATTATGTCTGGTCTGATGACCCAACGTCGAATGGTGAGAAATTTCACTAAAGAACCTCTGTTACCCGATCAAGCTCGAAGCTTTATTAATTTGGCTAGGTCATCTCCAAGAGCAGGGAACACTGAAGGAATAAGATATTCGCTCCTCGAAAATGAGAATACAGCAGGATATTGGAAAGTAACATTGGACGAGAATACTAAAGAGTCATTTCCATGGCCTGGACTACTCAATGCTCCAACTTTGATAATCGTATGGGTCAATCCAAACAGTTACCTTCAACGGTACGCGGAGGAAGATAAAAAAAGAACTGGCCTAGGGGAAGATGAAAAAAATTGGACCACACCGTATTGGTGGGTTGATGGAGGAATGGCAGCGATGTCGATATTGATAGCTGCTGAATCAGATAATTTAGGGTCATTATTTTTTGGAACTTTTCGCCATGAAGATGCATTAAAAGAGGAGTATTCAATTCCGGAAGAATATAAATCAATTGGCACTATAGCGATAGGGCATCCAGCTGAACACCAACGAGCAAGCAAATCTTCCTTAAGAGGAAGAGCTACATTGGATGAACTTATTTTCTAATTCTTCAGACCAGAGAGTACCGGTACCAAAAAGAACGCTATATTCTATTTAGATCGGAGGGAAGTTGTCAGAAGCTCAGGAAAAGCAAACCACAGAAACATCAAAGAAAATTCCCTTTGTTGATTACTTAATTCTTGACGATCCTCCATATTTGCAGGCTCAAGAATGTACGAGTTGCGATGCGAGATATTTTGATCGAAGGAATGCATGCGCTAGTTGTTTTGAAGATCAATTTCGCCCTGTAGCTATTGATCGGGAAGGAATTGTTACAAGTTTCAGCATTGTACAAATGGGGCCTATTCCTTACGTTTCCGCAGTTGTTGACTGCGGAGGAACTAGTGTCAAATGCACAATCATGAATGTTGAGCCATCTCCTGAACATGTGAATCTGGGGATGGAAGTTAAGTTAATGACATATTCAATGGGACAAGATAGTGAAGGTACGGAAGCAATAGCTTTTGGCTTTGAACCAATATAGATAGGAAAAGAAAATGGGAGCAGACACAATTTGGATTATCGGGTCTAATATGACCAGATTTGGTAAACATCCTGATAAAGATGTTGTAGACCTTGCTGCAGAGGCTAGCCGTGAAGCACTAAAAGATGCTGGTATTTCGCTCTCAGAAGTTGGAGTGCTAGGAGTTGGCAACCTTATGAATGCAGGTGCAGGTATCGGCCAGCAGCTACAAAAACAGATTGGGCAAACTGGAATTCCGGTATTCAACGTTTCTAATGCCTGCGCAACGGGAGCAACTGCTTTGCGAGTGGCCGTAATGGCGGTCAAGGCAGGAGAAACTGATGTGGGGATGGCAGTTGGGGTTGAAAAGTTAGCCGGTGCAGGCTTATTAGGGCAAAGAGGCCCAAAGCCTGAATCGGAGACATGGCAGCCAAGCGGTCGCGTTGGGGCGCTTTCATCAACCGAAGGAAGGATAGGAACAAGCATAATGCCCGGCGTTTTCGCCCAAGTTGGAATGGAATACGGGCACAAATATGGAGGTACCAGCTTTGAGCTTTTCGCTAAAATTTCTGAAAAGAACCACTCCCACTCAACACTCAACCCCTTGGCTGCTTACCAGAAGAGATTCACATTAGAGGAGATCATGAACGATGTTATGATCGCATATCCGAATACAAGACCAATGTGTTCCGGAAATTGCGACGGCGCCGCAGCAATGATTGTTGTAAGCGATGAGAAGATGAAATCTATGTCACTGGAAGTGCAAAAGAGGGCAGTGAAAATATCAGCTTCAGTGCTAACTTCAGACCCATACGTAGATGGATGCCAAATACTGCCTGATGTGAATACATTAACTAGAAATGCGGCAGCCCAGGCATATGAACAATCTGGTATCGGGCCCGAAGATCTAGACCTAGTGGAACTTCATGACTGTTTCGCAACTGCGGAACTTGTACATTACGACAATTTAATGCTCTGTGAAGAGGGAGGCGCAGTAGACTTCTTTGAGTCGGGAGCACCATGGCGTGATGGCGCCAAACCCGTAAACGTCTCAGGTGGTTTACAATCGAAAGGGCATCCAATCGCAGCTACCGGAATTGCGAACATTCACGAGATCGTTATGCACTTACGCGGTGAAGCAGGTGACCGTCAGATTGAAGGAGCAAGAGTTGGGTTGGCTCATGTAATTGGTCTTGGGTCTGCTTGTGGCGTACACATACTTGAAAAGGTCGCGTAATAATTCTTTTACTGGATCAAATCGTAAGTGAATGATTAAAGAATATCTAAAAATAATCTCAGCCTTGATCTCTTTTGGGCTTTTGGGGACTCTAAACCTCGTGTAATCTCTAGAAGAGGCTAACCAATGGAGTTGAGATGAGTAACAATAGAAAGTTCTATATAAATGGAGAATGGGTAGAGCCCTCCGGCTCGGACACTGTGGACGTTATTAACCCTGCAACTGAGGATGTGATTGGAACAATTGCTCTTGGAACGCACGAAGATGTAGATGCAGCTGTAACAGCAGCACAGAATGCATTTCAAACTTTCTCCCAGACAACGGTTGAAGAACGGCTTGAACTATTAAATAAAATAACTGAGATAATCGGATCGAGGTCTCAGGATTTAGCCACTGCGATAACTTCAGAAATGGGAGCCCCCAATGGTCTAGCTAAAGCAGCCCAAGCCGGAACCGGTCTATTCCATTTCGCTACTACAGCTAGTCTTTTAGCAAACTTCAGTTTTGAAGAAGAATTAGGAAAAAATTTGGTTGTCAAAGAACCTGTTGGGGTAGTTGGAATGATCACTCCATGGAACTGGCCAATAAACCAAATTGCCTGCAAAGTAGCACCCGCTTTAGCAGCTGGTTGCACGATGGTCCTCAAGCCATCTGAAGTAGCCCCACTTAATGCGATAATATTTGCTGAAATAATGCATGAAGCTGGAGTTCCTCCAGGAGTATTTAATTTGGTGAACGGGGATGGACCTACTGTCGGAGCATACTTATCAAGTCATGCTGGGATTGACATGATGTCATTTACCGGTTCAACAAGAGCAGGAATTGAAGTAGCAAAAAATGCCGCAGCCACTGTTAAACGTGTAGCTCAAGAACTTGGAGGTAAATCCGCCAATATAATCCTTGACGATGCGAACCTCGAAGAAGCAGTAGGGCGCGATGCTTTTGGAATGTGCATGAATTCAGGCCAATCCTGCAACGCAGGTACAAGAATGCTCGTCCCTAATTCAAAGATGGAAGAAGCAACAGCAATTGCGAAAGCTTCAATGGAAGCAGTAACCGTAGGAGATCCCACAAGTGATGGAACTACCATCGGTCCCGTTGTTTCAGAAACGCAATGGAACAAAATCCAAGGCTTGATTCAAGCTGGTATTGATGCAGGAGCAGAGTTAGTTTGTGGAGGATTAGGGAGACCTGAGGGGCTTGAAAAGGGTTATTATGTCAGACCAACTCTGTTCGCAAATGTAACCAATGATATGCAGATAGCGCAGGAGGAAATCTTTGGCCCAGTCCTAGTTCTAATAGGCTATGAAGATGATGATGAAGCAATCACAATAGCTAATGACACAGTCTATGGATTAGCAGGATACATCTCTGGAAGTCACGACCGAGCAGTGCAAATAGCGCGTCAAATACGAACCGGCAACATGCATGTAAATGGAGCGGGCCCAGACTTCAATGCCCCATTTGGTGGCTACAAACAATCAGGTAATGGACGAGAATGGGGAATTCACGGTTTAGAAGAATTTATGGAGGTCAAAGCCATACTTGGAGGTCTTTCGGCCTAAGAGTTATATGAGTCAACTCGTAAAGCTAAAATTATGGTTCGAAGGCTCACGCCCTAAGACTATACCTGCCGCAATAGTTCCAGTTATTGTAGGAACAGCTTCTGTAGAAACTGACGTAACCGTCTATAAGCTTTTACTTGCTCTTGTGGTGTCAATTGCTCTACAAGTAGGAGTGAATTATGCAAATGATTACTCTGATGGAATTCGTGGAACCGACCAAGATCGAATAGGTCCAAGAAGACTTGTTGGATCCGGGCTCATCAATTCCAATAAAGTCAAGTTAGCCGCCGGAGTATCATTTTTAATAGCTGCCATTGCAGGACTCGCACTCGCAATTATGACAAGTCTGATGTTAATCCTTATAGGCTTTTTGGCTATCTTAGCTGCCTGGTTCTATACAGGAGGATCAAAACCGTATGGTTATTTGGGGTATGGAGAAATTTCAGTCTTTGTTTTCTTTGGGTTAGTGGCAACTGTGGGATCTTCGTATGTTCAAAGCCAAACTATTGAATCGATTTCTATCCTATGCAGCGTGCCGGTAGGCCTTCTAGCAACAGCGCTCCTTGTAGTGAATAATTACAGAGATATTGAAACGGACTCAGAGACGGGCAAGCAGACACTTGCGGTTCGGCTAGGTAAAGCAAACACCCAAATGTTGTTTGCGCTTTTGCTCCTAGCATCTCTTGGAATTTATGTGTTAATAGCAGTCTTGTATACCTATCTTGTTCTCATTACGCTTGCAGTTTCCCCACTATCTCTGAAATTAATTAATCACATTTACACGAAAGAGAGTGCTCAAGACCTTATAAAGATACTTGAGAATACAGCAAAGCTTCATTTACTGGCTGGAATTTTGCTTTCAATTGGCTTGGTGGCAGGTCTTTAAATTACGCAGTTTGATGAATTTCAAGACGATTACCAGCAGGATCATGAAGAAATGACTGGAGTGAGGAACCTATTGGTTTTGGAGAAGTTACGGTTATCCCCGCATCAGTAAGCAGATTGCATGTTTCTTCAATGTCCTCTACCAATAGCGCTAGGTGTTGCCCATTGTCTTCAGGGACTGTTGCTTGCCGAAGATGGATTTCTGTTCCGTCAAGGGATTGGAGCCAAGCACCTGCCCTATCGTTGGGCTTAGTAACTTCTCGGAGAGCAAAGTATCTAGAATAAAAGTCGACAGCATCTTCTAGGTTGTCGACATTTATAGCGACATGGTGAACCCCCAATGTCATATATCTTTTAGGCTTTCTCACCAGTAAACAATTGGGCTGACCCGGGTGCAAACAGTTTTCGTTCAACTTGCTTAAATCCGGCTTTTTCGATCATTGCCACTATCTCCTGATGCGGTGGCAAATAAGAAACAGACTTTGGAAGGTAAGAGTACGCAGACTTATCAGATAATAGAGCCCCAACTTTTGGTACGATTCGGTCAAAATAAATGTGGTGACCCCAGTTTAAGAATCTGTTTTCGGGTTCGGCGACATCTAAGAAGCCAATTCTGCCTCCTACCTTGAGCACTCGAGAAACTTCAGCGAAAAATGGTTCCAGCTCAGTAAGGTTCCTTAAGGCGAAACCGCAGGTAGCTCCATCAACTGAAGCATCTTTGATAGGTAAACTCAACACATCTGATTGGCAGAGTGGTGAAGAGGATCGCCCTGCTTGCAACATTCCCATAGAGAAGTCAAACCCAAGTGGAACCATTTCGGCATTTTCAAGTTCGCAACAAAAATCGCCGGTTCCACAAGCCAGATCGATCACCAGCGAACTCTTCTCTAGTTTAAGAGCTTGAACAGTTTGTTTGCGCCAACGAACATCTAAGCGGAAAGTCATGATTCTGTTTACAAAGTCATATCTAGGAGCGATGCGATCAAACATGCCTTGAACTTTCTCCGCTTTTTCATCTCCTGTTGGGAGGTCCGGATTCAAATCCATACTTACATCGTACTGATAGAAATATGTTTAGACACTATTTCTATAAGCACTATTAGTAGAGAAATGTGTAAATCCAATATCTTTATAAATTCGAATTGCGGGATTATTATCTGACTCAACATATAGCATTCCAAGATCTGCACCCACGTTCGATAGGTGGTTCAAGCCAGCTACTGTAAGCGGTTTGCCAAATCCTCTTCCATGAAAATCCGGGTCAACTGCTATTGCGTAAATTTCCCCCAGTACAAGGTCTTCCTCGTTGTGTACCTTCGTCCAGCAAAACCCTGCAAGGCGATTTTCAACTTCCAATAACAAGAAGCCCTCGTTATCAAACCATTTCTCGTTGAAAGCGTCATTTAGCTTTATTGAATCTAGGGAACCCTGTTCAGGGTGCCAGGAAAATGCTCTCGAGTTGACCTCAAGAAAAGCATCATCATCAACACCGCAAATGAATGGTCTAGTTGAGATACCGTCCCCATTTGGAGGAAATTTGCAACGCATTTGCCAAAGATCGCGGTAGTTAGAAAAACCAATATGGTTCATCAAATCGTCATCATTTATTTGCGCGTCTTCAATCCAAATCTGTATAAGAGAATCTGTGGGCATTGCTAGCCGACTTAAAGCTGCAGATAATTCAACTGAGAGTAAATCGCGGCTGAAACCTTCAGGTACCGTCAGTGAAAGGTCATAACCATAGGGGGTTTCCTCGGAGATAAGAATATCCATATTATTAAGTTACTGCCCGCAGGCATACTATGTTGTGAGCATGGCTAAACCAAGAACTCCTGAAGGGAGATGCAGGAGAACCAACGAAGAATTGAAATCTACTTTTCCTGAAGCGGAGTGTGAGCTTGACTTTGAAACCCCGTTCCAATTGTTGGTTGCAACCATACTTTCGGCCCAAGCAACAGATAAATCTGTGAATAAAGCAACGCCAAAACTGTTCAAAGTATATGGAACTCCTGAAAAACTAGCGGCAGCAGAAACTGTAAAAATTGAGAAGGTAATCAAGACCATTGGTCTTTTCCGTTCAAAAGCTAAGAACTTACAAGGAATGGCTCAAAGGTTGTTGATGGAATATAACGGAGAAGTCCCTTGCGATATGGATGATCTCGTAACTCTCCCCGGTGTAGGAAGGAAGACAGCCAACGTTGTCAGAAGCGTCTCATTAGGGTTACCAGGGCTACCAGTTGATACGCATGTCAGTCGGATAGTTCAACGGCTTGGAATTACCCAAGAAACAGATCCGGTAAAAATTGAAAGGGCAGTGGGCTTGATGTTGCCCGATGAGGAACACGGCGAGTTTAGCCTCCGGGTTATTCTCCACGGAAGACAAGTGTGTTTTGCTCGAAAGCCTAACTGCGTAGAATGCGTTCTGAATTACTTTTGCCCTGTAGCTTTCAAAGTTTAAGCTCGCTAGAGGCTCGCCTTAGACGTCTCGAAGCAGCGATAAGAGATCTCTCGACTTCAAATAGTTCATGCGAGCTAGCTTCCAATCCAATCTCCTCCAAGGACTTGGCGGCAGAAATTACCCTTGAAACAAGGTCATCGATTTGAAAATCAATAGATGATAGCTCAGCTATGCTTTGTTGTTTTAACAATTCATCACTTGACATATTAACTTCTTAACCTAAATTCCGTCACAAGTCACTTTGTAGGGGTATACCGTATAAGTGTGCTTAAACGAATAGACCTTAACAAAAGAGATACTGACTCTATCAGTTCAGCCCTTTCGGCTGCATCCACAGCAAACGATGATGTTGAAAAGACTGTTTTAGCAGTAATCAACGATGTGAAGAGTCGAGGAGATGATGCTTTACGCCACTATGCAGAAAAGTTTGATGGCTTTATCCCCGAAGATTTTCGTGTTAGTGAAGCTGAAATTGATGAAGCATTTAAGAACTGTGAAGCTGGCCTGATTGAGGCTATGGAAAAAGCGGCCGGGCGTGTTAGGGAATTTCACAAGACCCAATTACATAGCGGTAGCTTATTTAACGAGGGCAATTTGGAAGTTCAGACCGTGTATCGACCTGTAACTAGAGCTGGGTGTTATGTCCCAGGGGGTAGAGCCTCCTATCCATCAACTGTGTTGATGACCGTAATTCCTGCAGTCGTTGCGGGTGTGAGAGACGTAATCATTTGCACACCACCCGGGCGGGATAACAAAATTAGCCCAGCAGTATTAGTAGCGGCCCGACTAGCTGGAGCTAGCTCTGTCTTCGCAATAGGAGGAGCGCAAGCTATTTCCGCTATGGCGTATGGAACCGAAAGCATAGCCGCAGTCGATGTTATCGTTGGCCCTGGAAATAACTATGTAGCCACTGCTCAACGGATGGTCTCACGAGACGTTGGTATAGCCGCAGCTTTTGCTGGCCCATCGGAAATAGTTGTGATCGCTGACGGGACGGCAAACCCCAAATTTGCCGCAATTGACTTAATAGTTCAGGCAGAACATGGCCCCGACGGTCAGTCATGGTTGATATCTCCAGACGAAGAAATTTTGAAAACCATACTTAAAGAAGTCAAGGTTCTCGTAAATAAATCAAAGAGGCGACAAGAAATCATGTCAACATTTGATAGAGGTGGTTTTGCCGTTCTCGTTAAAGACCTATCCCAAGCATTCGATGTCGCCAACACAGTCGCTCCCGAGCACCTCCAACTGATGGTAGAAAATCCAGAAAATTACCTTTCTCTTATTCAGAATGCCGGAGCTGTGTTCATGGGGAATATGGCACCTGCATCAGTGGGTGATTACTACGCTGGGCCATCACACGTATTGCCCACCGATCGAAGTGCACGCTTCGCAAGTGCGTTAACAATAAATGACTTCATCAAAGATATTCATATTATTTCAATGGGTGCGGATGCCCTCAAGGAAGCGGCTGAGACTATAACAAAAATCGCTGATGCAGAAGGATTGGACGCGCACGCCGAATCAATCCGACTTCGAATCGAGGGACTTGATGACTTGGCCTAATATAAGAGATGATCTCAAATTATTTGAAGGTTATCATTCTCCTCAGCTTGCAGTAGAAGTGCGGTTAAATACCAACGAAAGCCCGTTACCTCCCCCAAATCAGTGGGTTAGCGAAATACAAAGAGAAGTTACCACAATTGAATGGAATAGATACCCAGATAGGAACGCTTTCGAATTATCATCTCAGTTAGCTCAATCCCATGGCGTGCAACCAAATAATGTCGTATCCGCAAATGGTTCAAACGAAATTATTCAAGCTATATTGCTCGCTTACGGAGGGAATAATCGCTCCGCAATAATTTTTGAACCGACCTATGCAATGCATGCCCAAATTGCTAAAATTACTGGTACTGAGATTATCTCCTGTGACAGGGAAGAATCTCTTCTATGCGGGCGCAGTGGGCTCGAAACTTTAACAACAGCTAAACCGAACATAGTATTTCTCTGTTCACCAAATAACCCAACAGGACTAATTGAACCGAAAGAAACAATCATTTCTGCTTTGGAATATTGCTCTAAAAATAGTTCACTTCTAGTTGTTGACGAGGCTTACGGAGAGTTTTCTGACTGGTCAGCAATAGAGCTTGTGGATAATGGTGCACCAATTGTCGTGACGCGAACTTTCTCAAAAGCTCATGGTTTTGCTGCAGGGCGGTTGGGGTATGCCGTTGGTGCAACTCGTCTGATAGACGGAATGAAAGAGGTTTTGCTTCCTTACCATTTAGATTCTTTTAAACAAATAGCTGGGATAACAGCCCTTAAATATAGAAGCGAAATGACGCAACGAGTTGAATACCTTAAGTCGCAAAGGGAAAAGGTATCTAATGAACTCAAAAATCTTCCTCTTCATGTGTGGGACAGTGCTGCAAACTTTATTCTATTCAAGCCACTAGATACTGTTGACATGTCTGGTAATGACCTTTGGAAAGCCCTTGTAAATGATTCAGTGCTAGTCCGTGATTGTTCAAACTGGCCAAATTTAACTGATTGTTTACGAGCTACAATAGGTACCGAACAGGAAAATAACTCGTTTATTGACTCACTAAAGGCAATACTAGGATAATGAAGAAAAGATTAGCGACCTTCAGGCGTGAAACTAAAGAAACCCTAATTGACATCTCATTGGATTTGGATGGCAAAGGTAAAACAGAGATTGAAACCGGTATCCCATTTTTTGATCACATGCTTGATCAGTTAGGACGACATGGGAATTTTGACCTGATTGTAAAAGCAAAAGGTGATCTTGAGATTGATGCTCATCACACCGTTGAGGATGTTGGAATAGCTATTGGAACATGTTTTAAAGAAGCAGTAGGGGAAAAGCTCGGAGTTCAGCGTTTTGCCAGCGCATCGTGTCCGCTTGATGAAGCCCTTGTCGACGTTTCATTAGATCTATCAGGAAGGCCGTTCCACTTCTATGATATCGAAGCACCGGGACAGAAAATTCTTAGTGATCCGCCATTTGACCCACAACTTATTGAGGAATTTTGGAGAGCTTTTGTTATGTCTAGTGAGATAACAGCGCATCAAGTGCTCATACGCGGAAAAAATACTCACCATATTATTGAGTCATTATTTAAAAGTACTGCACGAGCTTTAGGACAGGCAACGACTGTTAAGGGGGATAGTCTACCTTCTACAAAAGGCGTTCTATAAATGGTTAAAGTCGCTGTACTTGACTACGGCATTGGAAATTTGCGATCAGCGCAGAAAGCATTTGAAATTTTAGGCGCTGAGGCACACTTGACTGCAGATAAGGAACTGGTCCTAGGCTCAGATGGGGTTGTGCTTCCTGGCGTTGGAAATTTCGGAAAATGTGCAAAAGCCCTAACTGATTCGGGCGTAAGAGAATTAGCGCTTTTAGCGGTAGAAAATGACCTTCCCTTTCTTGGAATTTGTGTGGGTATGCAACTTCTTTATGAAATATCAGATGAGTCACCTAACGCAGAAGGTTTAGGCTTGCTTACAGGGAAAGTGAAGTTGCTTGAAAACGCTCCAAGGATACCTCAGATGCAATGGAATCAAATACAAGTTGAAGGAGACTCACCACTGCTTAGAGGGTTAGAAGACGAGTGGTTCTATTTCGTTCATTCATATGCAGCGGAACAAAACCATCTCCAAAATATAACTATTGCGACCTGTACGTACGGATCATCTGTCATTGCTGCAGTTCAAAAGGGTTCACTATATGGAACACAGTTCCACCCAGAAAAATCAGGTAAAGCAGGGCAATTATTACTACAAAACTTTCTTAAAATCTGTGAAAGGACCGTATGAGTTTCGTCGTATATCCAGCAATTGATTTGATCAATGGTAAATGTGTTCGCCTCCATCAAGGGGACTATACAAAGGAGACAATCTATGGAGATAACCCTATTTCTCAAGCGCTGAAGTTTGAATCAGATGGAGCTGAATGGATTCATTTGGTTGACCTTGATGCAGCAAGAACCGGCTCGTTCGAAAATACATCGGTCATAAAAAATATTTGTGAAGAACTATCGATACCTGTACAGGTAGGAGGAGGCATCAGGTCATCAGATGCTGCGAAACTTCTCTATGATATTGGGGTTGAAAGAACTGTAATCGGAACAGCAGCAGTTGAGAACCCTGAATTGGTCTCGCGAATAGCTGAACATGGTCATCGCGTTGCAGTTGGGGTCGATGGGAAAGACGGTTACGTTGCGACCCGCGGATGGAAAGTCACCACAGATCTTAAGGTAGTTGACCTCCTGAAAAGGTTAGAAATGAGCGGAGCTGAAGTTGGAATCGTGACAGAAATAAAAAGAGATGGAACCATGGAAGGTTCGGATCTAGAAGGCTTAACACAGATTCTCAGAAATGTTAATATGCCAGTAATAGCATCAGGTGGCTTGGGCTCGATGGATGATTTGCGAGACCTTGTTGGGCTGCAAGTAAGCGGATCAAGATTAGCTGGAGTTATAACAGGTAGAGCGCTCTACGAAAAGCGATTAGACCTTGCAGAACTCGTAGCACTAACGCAAGAACTAGAACATTTTGAGTCTGAACATGACTAACGTGCGCATCATCCCTTGTCTTGATGTCACCGATGGAAGGGTTGTGAAGGGGACAAACTTCGTAGATCTCAAAGATGCTGGTGATCCAGTTGAACTTGCATCAAAGTATGACCAAGAAGGCGCTGATGAGATTGTTTTCTTAGATATAACTGCCTCATCGGATAGACGAGAAACCGTCTTTGAGCTTGTTCGTCGCTGTGCTGAAGAAATCTTTATTCCCTTCACGATCGGAGGTGGAATTCGTAGTGTTGATGATGCTAGAAAGATTTTACGTGAAGGAGCAGAAAAGATTTCCGTAAATACTGCCGCAGTACAACGGGTAGAATTAATCTCCGAAATAGCTGCAGAATTCGGAACCCAATGTGTCGTCTTAGCAATTGATGCAAAGCAGAGTGCTAATCCTCAATGCACATCGGGCTACGAGGTCTATGTGCATGGAGGAAGAACACCCACAGGTCTCGATGTAGTGGAGTGGGCGCAAAGAGGTGAAGAATATGGCGCTGGCGAAATTTTGCTTACTTCCATGGGGCGAGATGGGACTAAAGACGGATTTGATTGCTTATTGACTTCGAAGGTTTCGCAATCCACGAATGTCCCAACAATTGCGAGTGGGGGAGTAGGAACCCTAGATCATTTCTCTCAAGGGGTCTTGGAAGGAAAGGCAGACGCACTTCTTGCAGCAAGCGTTTTTCACTATGGGGAATTGACCATTCGTGACGTTAAAAATTATTTGATTGAATGCGGGATTCCAGTTAGACCTGCATAAAGAGATAAAAGGTTGATTCCCTATGTCGTCACTTTTCCGAGAACAGGATAAGTTGAGACTGTGACGGAAACAAAAGGATCATCAAACAAATCAAAGGCATCAAAGAGCAAACCTAAAACCTCTTCAACGCCAAAAAAGGGAAACTCTGCTGTACCCACTCCGTCTGAGCGCCTACCAGTGAAAATGCTCAACGATAGGATACTAGTTGAGATGCCCGGTGAAGATGGAGAGAGGCGCTCATCTGGAGGAATTCTTATACCGGCAACAGCGCAAGTATCTCGAAGATTAGCTTGGGCCGAAGTAAAGGCCACCGGCCCGAATGTCAGAACAATGGAAATCGGTGACCAAGTTCTGTTTAACCCAGAAGATAGGTATGAAGTCGAAGTTAGAGGAAATGATTACATAATTCTTCGTGAGAGAGACGTTCATGCCGTAGCAGCTGAACGACTCGATCAGGGACCTACAGGACTTTACCTTTAGAATGCAGTCATCGCTTGAGCAATTCATTGAGCATGCGAAAGAACACACCGTTATTCCTGTTTGGAAAGAATTAGTTGCTGACCTCATTACACCCGTATCAGCCTTCGAAAGGATTGTAGGTGATCAACCAGGGTTTCTACTTGAATCAGTAGAACACGGCGAACGATGGAGTCGATGGTCATTCATCGGAAGAAACCCACTTTTGACTATTAAAAAAATAGATAGCCAACTACTGATTGAAGGTGAAATACCTATTGAATATGACGTAAAAGGGCAGATTCTTGAATTAGTTCGGACACTTCAACGGAACTTGTCGGCTCCACAGATTGAGAATTTTCCTCCCATGTACAGTGGATTACTGGGCTATCTGGGTTACGACACTGTTCGAGAGATTGAAGATCTACCATTACCTGCAAATGATGACCTTGGAGTACCTGACGCAATTTTGTCTGTAATTGGTGAGGTGGCAGCTTTTGATCATTGGAGCCAAAGAGTCTATTTAATAGCAAACGCCATTGTTAAACCTCAGAGTTCAGAATCTGAAATTACAGAATCATATTATGAAACCAAGCATCGTTTAGATTCCTTAATGCTTGACGGAGCGAAACCATTATCTGAGCCTTTGCTGGATCCTCCCAATTTAGATACGAGTTCAGTAGAGGTGAAGTCAACAATGTCAGAAAATGATTATTGCGGGATTGTAGAAAAAGCAAAAGAGCATATTCTTGCTGGTGATATTTTTCAGGTAGTGCTTTCCCAACGGTTTGACTTCGAACTAAAGGCCAACCCTTTTGACGTATATAGAGTTCTGCGCCAAATAAATCCAAGCCCATATATGTATTTCGTAAAAAACGAAGAAGTCACATTGGTCGGCTGCTCTCCTGAGCCCTTGATCCAATTAAGAGATAACACGATAACGAGCCGTCCCATTGCTGGGACACGGAAACGAGGACGAACTCAAACTGAAGATCAAGCCCTCGCTCATAGTCTTCTAGAAGATCCAAAGGAATTAGCTGAACATATTATGTTGGTGGATCTTGCCAGAAACGATCTAGGGAGAATAAGTGACTTTGGCACACTTCAAGTTGAAGAGTTAAAGACACTAGAACGCTACAGTCACGTTATGCATCTCACATCACAAGTTTCAGGAACATTAGGAAAGGATTTTGAACCAGTTGATGTACTAAAGGCTGCGTTCCCTGCAGGCACGGTTTCCGGAGCGCCCAAAGTTCGGGCGATGGAAATCATTGATGAATTAGAGAAAACTAGACGCGGTCCATACGCCGGGATAGTTGGCTATTTAGACTTCAATGGAAATTTAGATAATGCAATAGCGATAAGAACAATGGTAATTACCCCGAAAGGAGCATCGGTCCAAGCCGGGGCTGGGATTGTCGTAGATAGCGACCCAGTCGCAGAATATAATGAGTGTTGGGCAAAGGCTAAAGCACTCATAGCAGCAGTTAAACCTGCGGAAGAGATGTCACGGGTTCGGAATAATGAAAGAGATTAATAAGGTCTTTGAAGCCTACGAAAATGAAACATATGTTCTCAAATTGCAACGCGATGTAATCTTGGCTGATGGCCCTGACGCAGGCAAATACCTTCAGGGTCAATTAACTCAAGACGTGCTCGCAATGAAAGCAGGAGAGTCAGTCTGGTCATTCCTTCTAAACCCTGATGGAAAAGTGAATGCTTGGTTAAGGGTTAGCCAAATTCGAGAAAATCAATACTCTCTAGACATGGATAGTGGTTTCGGAGAGGCAGTTATCGCTAGGTTGCTTCGTTTCAAGTTACGCACCGACTGCGAGTTGACTCTTGAAAAGTGGGATGGAGTTACGATAGTCGGAAAAGATGCTAGTTCTTACGTGGGGAAACCTAGTGCAAAACAGATTGTAGCCCAAACAGCTTGGCCAAGAATTAGCAGTGTCGACGTCATCGGTGGAGATACGAAAGCACTCTTCCAGAGATTCCCTGAGCCGGAACAATCCTCCGACTTTCTAAGAATAATTAATTTTATTCCAAAGATGGGAGCGGAATTGCACGAAAAGGTAATTCCAGCTGAAACCGGGCTAGTCGAAAAGAGTGTGTCTTTTACTAAGGGTTGCTATACCGGTCAGGAACTTGTAGCGCGAATAGATAGCAGGGGTAATAAAGTTCCCAAGAACTTGATGTTAATCACGTGCAATGGAGCCATGTCAATAGGAGACGAAGTAGAAGTAGATGGGGTCTCAACTGGGCAACTTAGCTCAGTTGCTTCTGCAAGTAATTTAACAGTTGGGCTGGCATATATAGCCCGCAAAGTCGCCTCATCAACTTTAGGGACAATAAAGGGCAAGACTGTCTCCATTAATTCGCAGAAAGATACTTTCTCTCCAGAGGGACAATAGATTAATGGCCGAAGGAACCTACCTAGATTCGATACTTGCTTACCACAGAGAAAGAGCAAAAAATGATCTTAGATCGCTAAATCAATTACTCGCTAAGATATCTACAGAAGAAATAAAGAGCCCTACTTTTCAAGATCAAATTTTAGCTGAGAAAGGGTTATCGGTAATTGCTGAGATCAAACGAAGGTCTCCATCCAAAGGGAACTTAAAAGGTAATTTAGATGCGGTAGCTCTTTCACAAACTTACGAAGGGGCCGGTGCGGCATGTATCTCTGTTCTGACAGATTCTGAACATTTCAGTGGATCAAAAGAAGATTTAATGAATGTCAGACGATCAGTTGATGTGCCAATTCTGCGAAAAGATTTCACCGTTGATTTCCGAGATATTTGTGATGCAAAATTGATGGGCGCGGACTGTGTCTTGCTGATTGTCGCTGCACTGGAGAAAAAGTTACTCGCAGAATTCATCGAATTTTGTGAATATCTAAATCTAGATGCCTTGGTTGAGGCACACGATGAAGCTGAAGTTGAGATCGCTCTCAATTCTGGAGCAAAAATGATAGGAATCAATCAACGAGATCTCAATACTTTCGAAGTTGACCAGAAAAGGGCATTACGCGTTGTCAGCGAGATTCCAGAGCATATAGCTAAGGTGGCCGAAAGCGGAATTAGATCACCGGCGGATGCAGAACCTTTAAAGGCTGCAGGATTTGATGCTGTTTTAATAGGTGAATCTTTGGTGAAGTCTGATTCTCCAGATGAATTGATTATACAATTTCGTGACCTCTAAAGAGAAACCTTTCGTTGCGTAATAATTTCCGATAACGTCAAATTATGTTCGTAAAGATATGCGGGATAACTAACGAAGAAGACGCGCTGTTGTCAATTGCCGTGGGGGCAGACGCGCTCGGTTTCAATTTCGTCAATGGATCGAAACGAAAGATAGCTGTACAACGAGCTGCCGAGATAGCTCGAAGGTTACCTCCCGACATATTGACAGTGGGAATCTTCCAAAATGACTTACCGGAACGAGTAATTGCGGTAATTAACGAAACTGGCTTAATGGCGGCTCAATTACATGGTGTAGAGACTGCAGAGAGTGTTCAGCGTATCAAACAAGATGTTCGTACCGTTTTTAAAGCAGTGTCAGCAGGATCTCAAGCATTTTATAGTGCAGGAGAGTTTGGTGCGGACGCAGTATTAGTGGATTCAGAGACTCCTGGAGAAGGTGAAATTTTCGATTGGCAAATGGCAGAAAATGCGCCTGATGGAGTCTCGTTAATCCTTGCAGGCGGGTTAACGCCTCAAAATGTTAGCGAAGGGATTCGGAAAGTCCGGCCGTGGGGCGTAGACGTTGCCTCAGGAGTGGAACGTAAGGCCGGAATTAAAGATCCAATTTTGGTTAGGGATTTCATTAAGGAGGCAAAGAAAACTAGTCAATACCTGCAATCTATGGACAATAATAGTAATGAAACAGATGACCCCTACGATTGGAAAGAAGATCCAACATGGCGATGACGGAGCCCATAAATAATGGACGTTTCGGTAACTTTGGAGGAATGTTTGTTCCAGAGACGCTAATTCCAGCTTGTCAAGAATTAGAAAAAGCGTTCAAAGAAGCCTGGGGATCAGAAGAGTTTCGGAATGAGCTAAGCACACTACTAAAGGATTATGCGGGCAGGCCATCTCCCATTACGGAATGTGAGAGGATATCGGACGAACTTGGTTACAAAGTACTTCTCAAACGAGAAGATCTCAACCACACGGGTTCTCACAAGATCAATAATGTCCTAGGACAAGCATTGCTAGCTAAAAGCATGGGAAAGACCCGACTTGTAGCAGAAACCGGAGCTGGCCAGCACGGTGTAGCAACAGCCACAGCAGCCGCCTTATTTGGGATGGACTGTGTCGTCTATATGGGTGAAGTAGATATTGAGAGGCAGAAGTTGAATGTATTCCGAATGCGTCTATTGGGCGCTGAGGTCCGCCCAGCCTTATCGGGAAGTAGAACATTAAAGGACGCAATAAATGAAGCCATGCGAGATTGGGTAGCTACCGTTGAGGAATCGCATTATTGCTTGGGGTCAGTAATGGGCCCTCATCCGTACCCATGGATGGTCAGAGAATTTCATAGAGTCATTGGGCTCGAGGCCTATTCCCAATGTCAAGACATCCTAGGAGGTGATCCTGATGTAGTAACAGCCTGTGTTGGTGGCGGATCTAATGCTTTAGGTATATTCTCAGGATTCGTAGAGACTGATGCAGAACTCATAGGGGTTGAACCCGCTGGGGGAGCGGCTGTAGCACGCGGTATTCCTGGAGTTGTCCATGGGTCATTGTCCTACTTGCTTCAGGATGAGTGGGGGCAAGTACTTGAAGCAGAATCAATTTCAGCAGGGCTGGATTACCCAGGTATCGGACCAGAGCACGCACACCTAGCGGAGACTGGAAGAGCAAGATATGAAAAAGTTAACGACAAAGAAGTTGTTGAGGCGTTTCAACTTCTTTCTAGAACGGAAGGGATAATTCCTGCGTTAGAGCCTGCTCACGCACTTGCGTGGATGAGTCGAGAACGCGAATACCTTTCCGGAAAAACTGTTCTGCTGAATCTCTCTGGTCGCGGAGACAAGGATGCAACACAAATGATGGAAGTCCTTGGATGACCCCACGCGAAGAAGGAATTGAGAATACACTTCTTCAGGCAATTGCAGATGGGCGAAAATGTCTTGTCCCCTACATTACAGGCGGATTTGAAGGCTATTTGGAAGCCATTTCAGCTGCAGCCGAAGCTGGCGCCAATGCCATTGAAATTGGTATCCCCTTCTCAGATCCGGTCATGGATGGCCCCACAATCCAAGCGGCAAACGATATGGTCCTCTCAGATGGAATTACACCCCTGCAAATAATCAATGAAATTGCCTCGTTAGACGTAGATATTCCGCTTGCGGTCATGACTTACTACAATGTCGTCTATAGGTTTGGACTAGAAAGATTTGCCTCGAATTTGAGCGAGGCCGGAATATCAGGCATTATCCTTCCTGACCTCCCTTTGATTGAGGCTAGTTCATGGAAGTCTGCTGCAAACACGAAGAATAGAGAAGCTATTTTGCTCGCTGCACCCACAACAACCCAAGAACACCTGAAAAAAATCTGCGACGAAACAAGGGGCTTCGTATATGCTGTCGGATTGCTCGGGATAACAGGCGCCCGAAAAGAATTGGCTGAAAGTGCGAAAATAATCGCCAGTCGTTGCAAAGAAATGACTGAAAAGCCGGTTTTGGTTGGCGTAGGCATTGGAACACCTGACCAAGCTGTAAAGGTTTCAAAGGTTTCTGATGGCTGTATCGTTGGTTCAGCTATAGTCCAGAAGTTGTTGGACGGCGGAGGGCCAGAAGCTGTCGGGAAATTAGTATCAGAATTCCGTTTAGCGCTTGATAATGACTAAAAAGAAGATATTTTAGTCAAAATATCAAAAAAATTGATCTTTTTTGTTAGGGTAAAATACCTGTTCAGAGGTGTTTTTCTAGTATGAAAACAATATTTTTTTCGCAGTAATGTAACTATCGTCACACCAAAGGCAGAAAAGAGCTAAATTATAAGTAGCCAAGCTAATCAACCATGTTGAGGATCTTGGTCCGTTGTTTAAATTAAACAAGGAGCTTTCAAAATTATGATGGCAACATTTGTCACACTTAT
>MDTD01099552.1_pt1 | contig 27048 bp, 23 predicted proteins | sample 811221 | NCBI WGS metagenome assembly MDTD01 (sample SAMN05326646, study PRJNA326480) | marine metagenome | isolation source: seawater | place: Pacific Ocean: South West | collected 2011 | reverse complement strand
TTGAGGTCGTGTTCACCAACGCGCCATCTGATGTGCGGCTTGCGCCCCATGAGTACGGCGTCAAAGACGGTGAGTCGCGCCGCTTCACACTTCTGGGCAACGTACCCGATACCCAGCGCGATCTCGTCGGGCGTCATTGCGAGCACATCCCGATCCTCGACCATCACCTTGCCTGACGATGGGGAGTGAATGGCATTGATGCACTTGAGAAGGGTTGTCTTCCCGACACCGTTGGGGCCGAGAATTGCCAGAAGCTCTCCGCCCCGGAGGTTGAACTCCACATCGGAAAGCACGGAATGACCGCCGTAGGTAAAATCGAGATCAGAGACTGATAGGATCATCGGCGTTGCCCCCTGATAATGAGATAAATGAACACCGGCGCTCCCATGAAGGCGGTGAGGACCGAGACCGGCAGGACATGCGGCGCCAGAATCAGCCGAGCCGCCGTATCCGAGACCAGCAACAACAACCCGCCGGACAGAATCGATGCGGGGAGCAGGAAACGATGGTCCGAACCGATGACCCGACGGGCCATGTGCGGCACCACCAGCCCGACAAATCCGATGATGCCGAGAAAAGCGATGATCACCGCGGTCAGCATGGAGGCGAGCAACATGCCGATCATACGGACCCGCTCCACACGAACCCCCAGCCCTTTGGCGGTCTCGTCGCCCGCATCGATGGCATTGTAATTCCAGCCATTGGCAAAAAAGTAAGCCGAACATATCACGGTAACAACCGACACCACGCCAAGTTCCGACCATGATGCCCGGGCCGTATCGCCAAAGGTCCAGAAGACCATGGCAGCCAGTTGTACATCGTCGGCAAAGAATTGGAGAAACATGGTCCCGGCCGTGAAGAGTGCTCCAAGAGCAACACCGGTGAGGACCATGATCTCGGGTGTACTTCCTCGCAGGCGCGATACGGCAACAATCACTCCGGCAGCGGCCAGACTGAAGACAAAAGCGATCCCGGTGGTCACATACGGACTTGTGATGTTCACGGTATCTGCCTGGCTGGAAGTCATGATCCCCCCATCCAGCACCATGACAGAGAGCGCTGCACCAAAGGCAGCCGCGTGGGAGATGCCCAGCGTGAAGGGGGAACCCAGCGGATTGCGCAAAATGGATTGCATGGCTGTTCCGGCCACGGCCAGACCGGCACCTGCCACGATGGCAGTGAGTGCCTGGGGAAGCCTGATATTCCAGACAATAATCTCGAAACGCTTGGAGACCGCCCCGCCTATCAGGCTGCTAACGACATCCGTGAAAGGAATGCGTGCCGCGCCCATGGAAATGGCAACCACAAGAGTCAGGACCAAGGCTGCAGCGACAACGCAGATCAGCGTCACCTTCCAACCGATGTATCGCCTGTACTCGTCAGGCACCTGTCCGTCGGAGAAGTGCATGCTAATTGACCGAAACAGGCTGGTAGGCAAGACCGTCAAATATGGCATTCATATCCTTGAACACCGGCTTGCCCACGAGAAAACGGTAGATTTCATCAGCCTTGGCTGCCGGATCAACATCAGCAAACCGCTCAGGGTACAGGACCTTGCCTATGAAGTAGGCATTGGCAAGGATGGAACCATAGTTCTTGGTGTACCAATTGTATGGCAGCAAACCGTACACCCGCCCTTCCTTGACGGCGGTCAGCGTCCGGTAAGCAGGGTCACTGCGCAACTCGAAAAGGCCGCCAGCCTTGTCTCCCAGTTGCAGGGAAGACAGATCAAGGAACAGGTAATCGGGGTTCCACTCCACGATTTTTTCCTTGGACACGTTGGAGTGGCGGAGTTCCTTGCCGGAAAGAGCGGTATCGTACGCCAGATTGTTAGCATTGACGAAAGAAAAAGGCGGATAGGTCGGCTCGGTCGATTGATACCCGTGCGGCCCTTTGAACGCTACGCCACCAACAAAAACCGAAGGGCGGTCCTGTGCTGGAACATCGGCCGTGCGTTGCTTGAGGTCATTGATTTGTGCTTCGATGAAGGTGATGACGTCCTCAGCCCGCTGCTGCTTGCCCACGACCTCGCCCATGATGCGCAGTGACTTGTAGAGTTCCGGTTTCAACCTGGCGAGATCACCATAATTGAGCACCACCACCGGGATGCCGGTTTTCTCCTGCAATTCGACAGGGTCATATCCCATGCTTGATGAGTACGTTTTCAGGATGACCTGCGGCTGCGGTTCAAGGGTCAGTATCAGCTCCGGATTGTCATGCCCTCGAAATTCGCCAAAAATCGGCATGCACTTGAACTGCGGATTGGCAATTGCGTACGGCCTCGCATCAAATTTCCGCCTGCGCGATTCAATGTCGTCAACGGCCACAGCCATGGGGTGTGCCTGAAGGTACGTTAAAAGTCGCAGGCAGCCCGACCCGGAACAAATAACCTGCTCGACACTCTCAGGCACATCAACGGAACGCTGTGATGAATCCACTACTTCCCGAGCCTCTGCGACTATGGGAGCGGACAGGACAAGAAACAGCAACAACACGCAAGACCAGATCAAAGAATACATTCGCACACCCTCAATAGATACTAGTTTGAGATTATGATGCAATAGTTGTTACTTAATCACAATAAGTAACACTATGCAACCGTAAGAAAATATAATCCGGAAACTACGGCACAAAAAAAGGGTCGAGGTATTTCGACCCATGTGAATGTGTGGATGCAAGTAGACACGACACAATCCCACACTCGCCGCACGCGTGGTGCGTGCGGCGATAAGGATTGTCTCGTTCACACCCCATCGTCATTCACACTGCAAAGGCAGTGCAAAAGCAATGGGAAGGGAGGAGGCTCTTCCTTCCTAGGAAGGATTCAGTTCAGCGCGGAACTTGCGAGACAGGCGGAAGACGACCACCTTGCGCGGGGGCAGGGTAATGGTCTGGCTTGTCTGGGGATTGCGGCCTTTGCGGGCGCGCTTGTCGTACGCTTCGAACTTACCGAAACCACTGATCAGAAGGGCATGATCCTTTTTGACGGCGGTTTTCATGATATCAAGAATGCTTTCTACCAGATCCTTGATTTCAGCGCGGTTTTTGTCAGTGCGCTCGTAGATGTAATCCACAATACCAGCTTTGGTGAGGGTGCTCATTGATCGCCTCCACTTTGGGTTACCGAATCAGGTGTTCAAAACCTGGGGAAATACTTGTCGTTATTTCAACAGACCGGCGATGGTACTCGCCAGTTCGCTCATCTCTTCAGGGTTGTCGTAGCCCGACTGGGGCCACAACTTCAGTCCGTCGTCCGAATGCCTCGGAATCAAGTGAAAATGCACATGGTGAACCAACTGTCCGGCTGCCTCATAGTTGTTCTGCATGAGGTTGAGACCATCAGCACCAGTTGCTTCCATCACCGCCTTGCCAACCTTGGACAGGGCTTCCATCAACTCCACTCCCAGCTCCGAAGGGATATCCATCATCGTTGGATAGTGACCTTTCGGAAGGACCAGGGCGTGACCCTGATTCACCGGGGCAATGTCGAGAAAGGCCAGGACTGAATCTGATTCATAGACCTTGGCAGAGGGGATTTCCCCATCCACGATCTTGCAGAAGATACAATCCGGATCCTTGGGTTTCATCACAGAAAACTCCTCATACTTATTGACTGAATACAAAGTGGTTTTACCCACTTGCATTCAGGCCGAACAAGCAACAGCTTTTCGACCATTACCGACATAGATAACCGGGAAATCCAGTTAAATCAAGTCAGTTGGACAATTTTTATTGATTATTCACATTTGCCGCCAAAAGAAAAACTCTAGAAAGATTCTTGAAAATCGGGGAGTTGGTCACCCTACTCCCGAATGAGGAATTTTCACTTTTTCAAAAATCACATTATTTCGTCGGCTTATAGGGACTATACACGGACATGTCCAGCCCCGGTCACTCAGGCGCCATGCGACACCGGTTCCCTTGCGCGGGAGGCGGATACGCGGTACCTTCCGAGCGCGTTTTAAACAACGCCACTCTCATATCAAGGAGCACACAATGACAAAACTCGCGATTCTCTTCCCGGGGCAGGGGTCCCAGGAAAAAGGCATGGGCAGGGACGTGGCCGAGGCCATGCCCGAGGCACTTGCCCTCTGGAAACTGGCTGAACACGAAGCCGGACTCCCTTTGCGCGAAATATACTGGGACGGCGAAGCCGAAGACATGGCCGACACACGCGCCCTTCAGCCCGCCCTGACCGTGACCAATCTTTCCCTGTGGCTGGCCGTTAAGGACAAAGTCCAACCGGCCGCAACCGCCGGGCACAGCCTGGGTGAGTTCGCCTCTCTGGCCGCAGCCGGTGCCTTGAGCATCGAAGACACCATCAAGGCCGTGACCCTTCGCGGTAAACTGATGGCCGAAGCCGGTCAGGAAGGCCACGGCATGGCCGCCATCGTCAAAATGGCCCAGGACAAGGTGGAATCCATCGTGGATGAGGCCGCCCAGTCCGCAGCCAAGGAACTCAAGATCGCCAACTACAACACCCCGGCCCAGTTCGTTATCAGCGGAGAAAAAGACGCCCTCGATATCGCATCCGAAGCGGTCAAGGCCGCCAAGGGCCGCGCCATTCCTCTGGCCGTATCCGGCGCGTTTCACAGCCCTCTCATCCAGGAGGCTGCCGACGAATTCGCCACCTTCCTTGGAGCACTGAAATGGAATGCACCGGCCTTCCCCATTTTCCACAATGCCACGGCCCTGCCCGAGCCGGATGCAGCAAGCACCATGCAGATCATGCAGCGTCAGATGACCTCTTCGGTTCTCTGGATTCAGACCATGCAGGCCATGTACGGAACTGGTATCCGTTCATTCACCGAAGTCGGTCCCAAGGGCGTGCTGTTCAAAATGCTCAAGCCCAATCTCAAGTCTTCTGGCGATGATTGGAGCGGGAGTGCCGTGGGCAATTACGAACAGGCGCAGAGCGCATAAACCATGGATAGCTACGGCATCATAGGCTGGCCGCTGGGCCACACCATGAGTCCGACCCTGCACAATTGGGGATTCAACCAGTTGGGTATCGACGGCGAATATCAGCCGTATCCGGTTGAACCGACAGGTCTGGCGTCATTCATGGAGACCGTCCGTTCAACTCCCATTCAGGGATTGTCGGTCACCATCCCGCACAAGCAGGCTGTCATGGCATACCTCAATCACATCACCGATCGGGCGCAGGCTGTGGGAGCGGTCAACACCCTGTACTGGGACGGCGACAAATTATGTGGTGAGAATACGGATGTCATCGGTATTATCGCCCCGCTTAACGACCTTGCCGATCTGCCGCAATCCGCCATGGTACTGGGTGCTGGCGGTGCGGCTCGTGCTGCGCTGGCCGGATTCAAGGAACTGGGGATACCCCGTATCTGCATTTCCAACCGAACGGAAGCCAAGGCCGCAGCACTGGCCGACGAGTTCTCGGTCAAGGCTGTTCCCTGGGAAAAGCGTATGGACGAATCGCCCCAGTTGATTTGCAACACCACGCCACTTGGCATGTCCGGTGATTTTCAATCACATACGCCTTGGGATGCCAGCCATTTCCCAGAAGAGTGCGTGGCGTACGACATCGTATACAACCCGCTCCGAACGCGCTTTCTTTCCGAAGCCGAAGAAGCCGGATGCTCGACCATTTCCGGCCTTGAGATGTTCCTCCACCAGGGACTGGCACAGTTCAGACTCTGGACCGGACAGGATATGAACCCAACCGCAGCACGTCAGCTTCTGCTGGACGCCCTGCGTAATTAACCACCGTCAATCGTGAGAATAAAGATCATGAAACAAATCATAAGCCGCTCTCTTTGTCTCCTGATACTGGGCTGCCTGCTGACCGTGGGTGGACTGAATGCGACGACTGCTTCGGCTGCTCCGACCAATCCCGTCGTGATCATGGAAACCACCAAAGGCACCATCTTCGTCATGCTGGATGCCAAGGCCGCACCGATTTCCGTGGCCAACTTCCTGACCTATGTGAAGGCCGGGTTTTACGACAACACCATCTTCCATCGGGTCATCCGCTCCAAGCAGGGAATGAACATTGTCCAGGGAGGCGGCTTTGCTTCGCCCATGCAGAACAAGCGCGCACTGGCTCCGCCCATCAAGATCGAAGACACCAACGGACTCAGCAATGTTGAGGGGACCATCGCCATGGCCCGAACCGGCAATCCCAACTCGGCCACGAGCCAGTTCTTCTTCAACGTCAAGGACAACCTGGCGCTGGACGCCGTGAAAGCGGGCTACGGAAACAAGATTCAACGCCACGGCTACGCGGTGTTCGGCAAGGTCATTCGCGGCATGCAGGTCGTGGAGGAGATCAACAAGGTCCCCACATCACGCAGGGGAATGTTTGAAGATGTTCCCAAACAGACCGTGATCCTCAAGCGCGCCTATCTCGCCAACTAGATTATTGGCAACAAATCAACAAAAAACCGCCGGCAGCACACTGTGTTACCGGCGGTTTACTGTTTTCATAGGAACTACAGGACACATTCCATATAGATGTCCCGGACACTTTGCAGTTCAAAAACCACGTTGGCAGAAGTCAAATCAAGGTGTTCCGGCCCTAGGCCGAGGCGTTCCGCCACCTTTTGCGAGGGAATGTAGTTCAATCCATCGACGCCAAGTCCCACACCGACCATCTTGGCCATGACATTGCCGAAATGGACCAGATCAAGAGCAACGTCCCGGCCCTCGAATTCATCCGGGCGCAGATGGTGACGGACCACATCCACCAAAGGCTTGGGCAAGCCCCATGAATCAAGGAGAATCCCGGCGACCTCGGCATGATTGATGCCGAGCACTTCGTCTTCGGCCTGATCGAAACTCAACCCCTTGCGGCTTGCCAGATCAAGCATTGGCTGGACATTGACGGCCACATAATGACCGAGAACGATTTTGCCGATGCCGGCAAGCAGTCCGGCCGTAAAGGTATAGTCGGGGTAATCAATGCCCAGCACATTGCCCAGCTCCTGCGAGAGCAGCGCCACGGTGACCGAATGCTGCAAGTGGTCGAGAGGAGAGAGATCGTACCCTTCCACTTTCTGGACAAAGGTGGGAGCAACACCTGTGGAAATGACGAATTGCAGCATCTGCGTATCGCCCAGCTTGCCAATGGCCTCGGTGGCCGTGAGTATGGGCCGTTTCGAGCTGAAAAATGACGCATTGACCACCTTGAGCAAGTTGGCTGTCAGCCCCGGATCGAATTCGATCAACCGGGCCAACTCATCAAAATCGGCATCAGGATCGTCCAGCATGGCCGCTGCCTTGTGAGCACAAGACGGGATGGCCACAACGTGTGACAGTTTATCCAGTATATCATTACGGATGGTCATAATTCCGTCTCCTCCCCAAAAGAGCGGACCACCACACGCCCTGTATCCATATAAAGAAACAGGGTTCGCGGGATGGTTCCCCCAACTTCGTACGATGTGAGTTGTACGTTGTTTTTGTCCAGCAGCGTCTGCAACGCTTCAAAGTTACGTTTACCTGTGCTGAAAAGAGTGTCGTTTCGCATGTTGGCGCAGCCTGCGGCCTTGAATATCAACCGCTTTCTTTCTGCTCCCGCCTCAATAAGACAGCGGACCATGGAAGCCACGCCGGTACTGACGAACATGTACGGGTTCATCTTGGCCTTTTCCCTGGCAGCAGCAGCCGATGGCAACAGGCAGTGGACCATGCCGCCGACCCCTGCTTTCGGATCATATGCCGTCACTCCCAGGCAGGAACCAAGCGAGTACGTCACTATGACGTCTTCGGGCTTGGTGGACATCTTCATATCCGATATATTGACAACTATTTGATGCATTCGCGCTCCACCTGCAGGCGACTCGAAAAAGGAATTCAGGCCACTTGTATCACTACATGACGCTCTACCTCCTTGCCAACCCATTTATAAATGACACAGCAAAACCTGACAGGAGTTGCGCCACCTGTCGCAGGTCGTGCTTGCCAAATAGCTCTGTTTGTAAAATACTCGGCAAATGATGAAAAGAATAGACGCTCCAACAGCCATACTGACCGACATCCACGGCAACACCCTTGCGCTCGAAGCCGTGCTCAAGGACGCCTCTGAGCGCGGTATCCGACATTACCTGAATCTCGGTGATATCTTCTACGGTCCTCTTGATCCCAAAGGGACATGGGACATCCTGCGCTCGCACCCCATGCCGACCATTCTCGGCAATCAGGATCGCATTCTGCTGGAAGCCGGGCCTGATGCCAGCAGTCATATTCTTGCCGTCCGTGATGCCATCGGAGAAGAAGGCCTCCACTGGCTTGGTTCTCTTCCGACCACCCTGGCACTGGGCAACGCCTTCCTTTGCCACGGCACCCCGCACGACGACACAGCCTATCTGTTGGAAGATGTATCCTCCGGTTCACCACAACGCCGCCCATGCACGGACATCGACCAGGACCTGCAGGACGTTCCGACGGAATGTTCCCTCATTCTCACCGGCCACAGCCACTTTCCGGGACAGGCTCGATGCAGCGACAGGACCATCGTCAATCCAGGCAGTGTTGGTCTGCCGGCCTATGCGGACGACACACCACCCCACGCCATGGCAGCCGGTTCGCCCCACGCACGATATTGTATTGTCTCGCCCGCTGAAAGGGAGTGGCATATTGAATGGATTGATGTGGCTTATGACTGGGACGCGGCAGCGGCGCAGGCTCGACAAAACGGGCGTGAAGACTGGGCCGAGTGGCTCAAGACAGGTACCGCTCAATCGTGAGCGACACCATTGTGGGAGCGGACAATCTGAGCTAATGTATCGCTGACCCATTACCACCATATAACAAGCATGGTGCAGCATGCCTGAACATTCCGACTCCACAGAATCACTTCGCGCCGAGATACGGGATCTGCAAAAAACCGTGGACTCCCTCCGGAGCGCCAAAGACAGTCTTCAGCACGAGCTGTCGGAACTGAAGAATCTGGGCGAGTACTCGCTGGCGCTCTATTCTGTGAAGGATTTCGGTGTGTATCGATTGCAGGTGGCACCCGACCAGTTGCACAATGCCCGTGTTGTCATGGCCAGCGATTCCATATGCGATCTGGTGGGCATTGAAGACAAGATGGACTTTGACAGTTACTTCAAGAACGTACACCCCGACGATCTGGAAGAGCTGGTTCAGAACAGCAATACCCAATGCTACGCCGAAGAGATCAACTTCGGTGCCACCTTCCGCCTGCTGCATCCCATCAAGGGGCTGCGCTGGCTGCATGTTCGAGCCTGGGGGGCAATCTGCCAGCAGGCGGGACACTGCGCCTACTCAAACGGCATCGTTTTCGACATCACCGAACAGAAACAGGCGGAACACGAACTGGCCCAGATCAACAGGGAACTGGAAAACCATGTGGAAGAACGAACGGCAGCCCTGGCCAAGGCGTGTATCGAAGCAGAAGACGCAAACGTGGCAAAATCCGAATTTCTGACCAACATGAGCCACGAAATCCGCACGCCGATCAATGTCATGCTCGGCATCGGTCAGGTCCTGCAGGAAACCGACCTGACGAGCATACAGCAGCAGTGCGTCAACCTGCTGGAGACTTCGGGCCTGCGTCTGCTTGATCTCATAAGCGACATTATCGATATCTCCAAAATAGAAACAGGCATCATCAAGCTTGAGTATAAACCGTATGATCTCCACCAGACCGTAATGGATGTCAGCCGCATGATGCGTGTGGAAGCAGAGCAAAAAAGCCTGAACTTCAACATCAACCTGCCACCGGACATGCCAGGACAGGTTTTCGGCGACGCCAGGCGGTTGCGGCAGATACTCATCAACCTGCTGGCCAACGCCATCAAATACACGCCTGAAGGCGAGGTCTCCTTGCGGATTGCCAAACGGTACGAACACGACAATACCGTGCACATGGATTTCATCATTCAGGATACGGGAGTCGGAATCGACAAAGAGGATCAGCAGAACATTTTCGAGCGATTCGTGCAGGCGGACGCTTCTACTTCCCGCGTCGGACAGGGGAGCGGTCTTGGACTGACCATAGCCAACAGTCTGGCCCGGCTGATGGGCGGCAGCATTGAGCTTGAAAGTGACCTGGGCAAAGGGTCGACCTTCATGCTGCGGCTCCCCATGACCGTCCACAGTGGACATGACATCAAACCATCTCAGGCAGAGCCGTCCATTCATCCGGCATACGAAGCGTATGTTCCGGCTACAGAGCCAGTCATTGAGCCTGACCAGCTTCCGCCACTCGACGTCCTTATCGTTGAAGACGACGAAAGCAACCGCATGCTGATGCAGTTGTTCCTCGAAGACACGCCCCTGTCGCTCACTTTTGCCAACAATGGGCGCGAAGCCTTGGCCGCTGTTGAGGAACAGCGATACGATGCAATCATCATGGACATGCAGATGCCGCTGATGGACGGATATGAGACCACACCCCGTATCCGCGACCTAGAGCGCACCAACGAATGGCCCCCCATGAAGATCATCTCGCTGACCGCCAATTCCATGATTGGAGAAAAGGCCCGATGCCTTGCCAGCGGCTGTGACGAGTACATGACCAAACCGGTCCGCAGAAGTGACCTCTATACCATGCTGTCCACAGTCGTCAGCAATCAGTCCTGAACCCGCAGGATCAAGGGGGACAAGCCAATGTCCCGTTGTTTCTTGCACTCTTCTCTGGACTTTTTTTAGATTTTTTCCGATGATGGCCCAAATCATTCGAAACGACACCAGTGCCATAACCACCGTTCGACGCGACAACGACTTGCGGACAAAGGGAGCACCATAGCTATATAGCCATGAAATCATTGCCTATCATTGCACGCTGCAATACAACTATCCTGGTATTACTCACGCTGGTCTTCTTTCTGGGCTGGACGGGCGAAAGTATGGCCCAGAACGCCAAATCCTATTTTATTATAGGGCATTCCGAGTTCCATTCCCTCCTCAAAGACAAGAAAAAACGTAAATACCGCTCCAATTGGGAAAAAATCGAAAAACGATTTGTTCGCAGTCTGAAACAGGACCCGAACGGACCCTACGCTCCCAAAGCTCTCTACTACATTGCCCGCGTCAATGAAGAACTGGGCAACCAGAGCGGACTCAAATCCGACTTTCGCCGCGCTGTGGATTACTACGGGCGCGTCATCAGTCGTTACCCTCGTCACGGCTGGACCGACGATTGCCTGTTTCACAGGGCAAACATCTATTCCAAACGACTCCGTGAATACAACAACGCCCGCCGGGATCTTGCCAAGATCATTGTCGACTACCCTCGGGCGGACATGCGATCCAAGGCCAAGTCCCGGTTGAAGGCACTGGGGAAATACAATCAGTTCATCGCGGAAGCCAAACAGAAGAGCACTGGGGGCGACACACGCAAAGCCATTGCTCGTCAGGTGGAAAAGAAGCAACCGCCCAAGGTGAAACGCACCTCGGCCAAAGACCCATCCGGCCTTGCCCACCTGGACATGGTCCGCTACCGCTCCAGCGACAACTACACCCGTGTGGTGCTGGAACTTGATAGCCGTGTAAAGTACCGGTATCAGGTTCTGGACCCCAACCCCAAAGTCAATCGCCCCCATCGCTTGTATATCGACCTGAACGGTGCGCGCCTCGGTCACGACGTGACCCCCGCCACCACGGTTTCAGACGGTATTCTCCGGTCCATCCGAACCGGACAATACGACAAGGACACCACCCGCGTGGTCCTCGATTTTCTGGCAATGCAGGAGTACAAGGTTTTCCCCCTGGAAAACCCCTACCGCATCGTCATCGATGTCTATTCTCCTGATCCGGCCACGGTGACCGCAGCCAAAGCGGCTGCCGCAAGCACACCGGCAAACAGCAAGTACCGCCCGCCCAAAGCGAGCAAATCCCACGCAGGGGAACTGCTTGAGCAGCTCGGACTGACCGTACGAACGGTCATGATCGATCCCGGCCATGGAGGCAAAGACCCCGGCGCTGTGGCCAACGGACTGCGAGAAAAGGATATCAACCTGCGGTTTGCCAAGATGCTCGGCCAGAAACTCAAAGCCAAGGGATTCAACGTCCATTACACCCGAACCACAGACGTCTTCATCCCGCTTGAGCAACGAACGGCCATGGCCAATGTCAAAAAAGCCGACCTTTTCATCTCCGTTCACTGCAACGCCAACCGGAGCAGCCGTGTACACGGACTGGAAACCTACAGCCTGAACCTGGCGAAATCCAAGGATGCCGTTCGCATCGCGGCCCGGGAAAATGCCGTGGACCCGCGCTCCATTTCCGACCTGCAATTCATCCTGACCGACCTGATGGTCAACTCCAAGATCAAGGAAAGCAGGGACCTGGCAAATGATGTCCAGTCCAGCACGATCTCGCGCGTCAGCAAGCGTTGGCAACTCAAAAGCATGGGAACCCGCGAAGCACCGTTTTACGTGCTGATGGGAGCCAAGATGCCTTCCGTTCTCGTCGAGCTTGGCTACATCACCAACAAGACCGAAGCCGGCCGACTGAAGAGCGACAAATACCTTGATTACCTTGCCCTCGGTCTGACTGAAGGCATCATGGCCTACAAGAGCAAAATCGAACGCTACGCAATGAAGTAGCGAAAGAGCACTATTCATCAGCAAAGGGCCAGCCGACGTTGTCGGTTGGCCCCTTTCTTTTTTTCGGCCTGATCAAGTCATATGGAGAAAGTTGATACTTCTAAAAAGCAAAGCCCCGATCTCAGGGGGCGTGAGATCGGGGCTGCTAGGGCTTGGAGGTTGGAAGGTATGATGTGTTATGGCTCTGTTGTCTTGCAAAAAATTTTATGCCGGTTCGTAATAGCACCGCTTGGGGGAGATGACTTTACCCTCTTCCCTCAGTGCCTTGATCGCTTTGGATACATCCTTGCTTTCTACACCAAGTGTTTTGGCAACATCACCGGGGCGGACAGGTTTACCTGCTTCTTTCATCGTTTTAAGAACACTATCTTTCATTGCTTCCTCGTGTGGGTACATTGTGTATGCTTGATAATAGTATTCAATACTAAATTAGAAATATGGTCAACAAAAAAATGCATAAAAATGATTTCCATTTAATTGTATTTTTCGCTCACGGCATTATATGATGGAGGAAAATAGATTTGCAGCAGTAAATCAATCCGCTCAACCCGTCCTTTTCGTGGCACACGCCTAAGGACAAGGACCATACAGAGAAAGGCATGCCCACAAACGAACAGCCGTCATATGAAGCCCTTCTGGCCGAAATCGCTCGACTACGGAGCGACAGGGACAAGCAGGCGCAGGATCTTCACGATTTCAAGCAACAGGCCCGGCAAGGTGCCGCTGAATGCCTGAATGAAGTGGAACAATTGCGTCAGGCTCGCGAGACCATGGGGCTTGCCAATCTCATCGTGGAGAATTCACCTGCCATACTGTTTCGCCGGGAAGCGACCGAAGAAGCCAAGCTCGTGTATGTTTCTGACAACATTCGGCAATGGGGCTATACGCCTGAACAGTTCATCAGTCAGGAGCTTTCGTTTGCCGATATCGTTGAAAAGGACGACCAGGAACGACTTTCTCAGGAGATAGACGACTACCGCGACAAGGACGCCGGGGGATACGCTCAGGAGTACCGCATCCGAACCGCTGACGGCGATGTCCGCTGGATATCGGATGAAACATCGGTGTTGCGCGATGAAGAGGGCAACCGCCTGTACAATCAGGGTGTTCTCATGGATATCACCGACAGGAAGAAGGCGGATCAAGCCCTGGCTGCCAGTGAGTTCAAGTTCCGTCGCATCATTGAAACCGCAGGTGAAGGCTATTTTCTGCTTAATGACGAAATGCGGATCGTGGAAGTCAACGAAGCATATTGCCGCATGACCGGCTATACAGCGGAGGAATTGCTCGGCAAGAATCCCATGGACCTGGCAACGCCAGCCTACCGACGTTTCCTTCTTTCCAACATGGATAGCCTGCTCAAGAAGGATTATCGCCGATTCGAAGGGTCCATCCATCACAAGGATGGGCATGTCATCCCCATTCTGGTCAATGCCAACACTCTGCGGGATCGTGACGGAAACGTCCTCGGCAACGTGGCTTTCATTGCCGATATTACCGAGCAGAAGAAGGCGGTGATGCTGGCCGGAGAGGTCCAGAAGAGCCTCCTGCCCGACACGCCCCCCCGAATCCCGGGGCTGGACATGGCAGGCGCTTCCCTGGCGAGTGAAATCGCCGGCGGTGACTATTTCGATTACCTAGAAGGATCCGATAGAGAGCAGCCCTCTGTTGCCGTGGCCGTAGGTGACATTTCCGGGCACGGCGTGGATGCGGCCCTGCTCATGACCACGGCCAGAGCATTTTTGCGGATGCGTGCGGCGCAACCCGGAACGCCCGCACAAATTGTCACCGAGATGAACCGGCACCTCTCCGACGATCTGGATGGGTCCGGGCGATTCATGACCCTTTTCTACCTCAAGCTCGACCCGAGCGAGAATTTGGCGCACTGGGTTCGGGCAGGCCATGACCCGGCCATGATTTATTGTCCGGTGCACGATGCATTCACGGAACTGGGCGGCGAAGAGACCGGTTTGCCTCTCGGCGTAACTCGGGAGTCCCAGTACTCTGAGGAAATGAACGAACTGCACCCGGGACAGATCATTGCCATCGGCACGGACGGCATTTGGGAAACACGCAACCCCGATGGCGAGATGTTCGGCAAGAACCGGTTCAAGGCCATTGTCAGAAAGCATGCGCACGGCACAGCCCAGGATATCCTTGATGCGGTTTTCGAGGCCGTCCAACTCTATTCCGGGTTCGCACGACCTGACGACGACATCACGCTGGTTGTCATCAAGTACGGCTTTGAATCATTGTGATTTCGAGAGGTTGTGTTTTCACAATAGTTTGCGTTATCATAATGAAAACTTCGGAGGTAGAATGCCCCTTGCTCGTGCGGTTCTGATTCTTTTGGTGCTACTGTTGTCCTCGATGCCTGCCATGGCACAACCCAACAGCCTGGAACGCCTTTCAAATCCATGGAAAGGGGACCTCGACGAGTTGATAAAAAAGGGTCGCCCCATCCGCGTTCTGGTCAGCTACAACCGCACCAATTTCTTTCTTGTGGACGGTGCCCGTCGCGGTCTCGAATATGAACTGATGGAAGCCTACGGCAAACATCTCCGCCAGGAACATCCGGGCAAACGCATCCTGATTGCCTACGTAGCCGTCCCCTTTGAAGAGCTGATCCCCAGCCTGCTTGCAGGCAAGGGCGACATCATTGCCGCCGGACTGACCGTTACCAAGAAGCGCAAAGAACAAATCGACTTTTCTGCTCCGTACAGAAAAGGGGTGACAGAAATTATCGTCGGTTCCCAGATGGCGCCACCCATTCGCAGCATTGCCGACCTTGCCGGAAAAACCGTTCATGTCATGGCGGGCTCAAGCTACGCTCCCCACTTGAAGCGTATCAGCGACAATCTGCGCAGCCGGGACATGAAGCCCATCCGCATCATGGATGCCGATCCGTACCTTGTCACGGAAGAACTACTGGAAATGGCGGAGCGTGGATATATCTCCTATACGGCGGCTGAGGATCATCTTGCCGACATTTGGAAAACCGCCCTGCCCAATATCAAGCTCTACAAGGCCGCTCCCATCCACACCCGAGGCAATCTTGCGTGGGGTGTTCGTCCCGGCAATACCGAATTCAATCGCAGCCTGAGCCGCTTTGCCGCCACGGTTCGCCAAGGCACCTTGCTGGGCAATATGGTTTTCAACCGTTATTACAAGAATTCCGACTGGGTGAAGCATCCCAACAATCAGCAGGACATGGAGCGCCTGCTCGAGCTGCGCGAACTCTTCATGAAATACGGGAAGAAATACAACATTGACTGGCTCAAGCTGGCAGCCCTTGCCTATCAGGAGTCGAGACTGGACATGAACCAGCGCAGCCATGCCGGTGCCGTGGGCATCATGCAGGTCCGTCCCTCCACGGCCCTCGGCAAGAACGTCAATGTCAAAGATTATGAAACCCTTGAGGGCAATATCCATGCAGGCACCAAGTACCTGCGTCACCTCATGGACACCTATTTTCAGGATGTACCGGAGGAAAACCGTATCGACTTTGCCCTGGCCGCCTACAATGCCGGCCCCAACCGGGTAAAGCGCCTTCGCGACAAGGCCAAACGGATGCAGCTCGATCCGAACCAGTGGTTCGACAATGTTGAATGGGCTGCGTACCGGGATATCGGTGCAGAGACACCCACGTACGTCGCCAACGTGCAGATGTACTACGCCACCTACAAGTCGATCTATCGGGTATACAAAAGAAAGAACATCTAGCCCGAGGGCTGCGGCAGAAAATCCCACTCTTTGCGACGAAGGAGCGAGTAAGACCGCATGCCATGGACCATCTCGGCAAGAGGCGAGGCCCCGGTCCTGACAAAGCACCCGAGGGCAGCGGTTCCGGTATAGCGCATGGAAAGGAACAAGGCCCAGCGCAGGCGATCCGACGCCTTGAGTTCGGGGACGATCTCCCTGTGCAGGCGGCGGGAATACAGAGGACCGGGCGATATGCGCTTGGCTTCGGCTTCAAGAATACTCTCTCCGGCGAACAGTCCGGTACACAGGGCGAAAAATATGCCCTCACCAAACAGGGGCTCCACAAACCCGCCTGCATCACCGGCCAGCATCAGTCGTTTGTGGACTGGGTCACTTATGTAGTTGCCATACGGCAGTGGATGCCCATGCAACGTTCCTACAAGCGATCGATCTACGCCAAGTTTGGCTAAGTAGTCCTCGAAGAGGACTGAAAAATTTTCCTTGTTGCGACGCAACCCGCAAATTCCGACAATCACACGGTCCTTGTTGGGGAAGACCCAACCGTATCCGGCATCGAGAAATCCCACATACAACTCGGGGAACGAAACCTCGCGAGGGAAGGCGTCCTTTGGCAGAGCAACCTCAATGGCCGGGGCCATCCCCTCTCTGAAGCGCTTTCTATCATGCCGTGGATGCGATGCCCGCAAAGTGGAATTGGCGCCATCAGCGCCGATTACATGCTTGCCACGCAGGGTGTCCCCATTGCTCAGAACAACCTCCCCCGCCTCGGGATCACAAGCAGTAACAGCAGTACCGAGAATGGATTTGGCTCCAGCCTGTTCGGCCAGTTTCAGCAGATGGGAGTCAAAGGCCGAGCGATCCACAAAATGGAACGGATACGGCAACTCGCCTTCGGCAAGGATGGTATCAAATGATTTGATTGCGTATAGGTCGGACGCGTAATTGATGATACCCTGTTCGATCAGACTAGCAGCGCTCTCCTGAAACGCGACCTCCAGCAGCTTGACTGCTTTCCAGGTCAACAATCCGCCACAGAGCTTCTTGCGCGGAAAATGGGCACGATCAACCATGACAACGTCCAGCCCGCGACGAGCCAGAGTGACAGCAGCGGCTGTTCCGGCCGGGCCACAACCTACAATAATGACATCATGTTCACTTAACATAGCATCTCTCCAATGGAACGAATCTCGTACACCGGAGCAACTGTCATGGGCAAGAAAAATACAGCACGCCTTTTGACGTAACGTGCGGATATCCCCTAGGAGTTTATCAGCGAGTTGAAATCTTTGCCTTCCTTCTTGAGTCGCCGATACACTTTGATATCCTTGTTCATCTTGTAGAGAACCGCATCAACCAAACGATCCCGCGTCACCCGCTTGCCGGGCGTCGAGATCGTTCCGTTGTTCTTCACCGTCATCAACACCTCAAAGACCACCTGCGTACTCCCGATGACCTTGCGGTATTCATCATCAACAGAAGTGATAATGACAACTTTCTCCAACAAATCGTTGTGTTTTCTGATCGTGTCAATGAGTCGGTCGACTTCTTTCTCTTCAAACTCGGTACTCTTGAGCGCCCCTTCAAAATAGACTTTGTTCTGGGCCTTTTGGCTGAAAACCGACTCACCTTTCTGGATGAAATCGAGATTGAAAAAAATAACAACCACGACCACGGCCATGAGGATGATGACAATGTTCTTCACCACTTCCTGCTGCCGTCTGTTCTTTGCTTTCATTCTTCTCTTCTTGTTTGTCTGATGACCGGCGACTACAGGTCTCGTTTGCAGGCAAGGGGCATGCGCCAGCCAGTGCCGAAGGAACGGGGGGTCAGTTTGATGCCCGGTGCGGCCTGACGGCGCTTGAATTCGGCAAACCGGACCAGTCCCAGCACATACTCCACTGTGGATGCGTCATATCCGGCAGCCACGATCTCGCGCTGGGACATGTGCCGCTCGATATGCAGGGCAAGGATGCCATCCAGCACCTCGTACGGCGGCAGGGAATCCTCGTCCTTCTGATCCGGACGCAATTCAGCAGATGGCGGCTTGGTGATGATCGCCTCGGGAATATTCGGCCCGACATGCTCGTTGTACCAACGGGACAGGGCAAAAACACCGGTCTTATCTACATCGGAAATCACGGCAAAACCACCGGACATGTCACCATAAATGGTGCAATACCCCACGGCCAGTTCACTCTTGTTCCCTGTTGTCAGCAGCAGAGCCCGGGTCTTGTTGGAAAGCGCCATGAGCAGGTTGCCCCGAATACGGGACTGGATGTTTTCCTCGGTGGTGTCCGGGGCCAGACCGGCAAATGGCTCGGCCAAGGTCTCGGAAAATTGCTCCATGATCGGCCCGATGGGCAGGGTGATCGCTTCAACGCCAAGGTTTTCCGTCAGTTGCAGGGAATCATCGATGGACCCCTGACTTGAATACGGAGAAGGCATGAGCACGCAGGTCACATTGTCGGCCCCCAGCGCTTCCACTGCGACAACAGCGGTGAGTGCCGAGTCGATGCCGCCGGACAAGCCGATGACAGCTTTCTCAAAGCCCGACTTGTGGACATAATCACGGGTGCCGACCACCAATGCCCGCCATGTTTCTGCTTCGCGGGAAAAATCATCGTCAGCCACGGAATTGCGACTTTCGCAATCGACCACCACAACCGCCTCGTCAAATCCCGGGGCGCGGGCCGTCAGTTGACCACGAGAATCGAAAGCGCAGGAGCGCCCATCAAAGACGAGATCATCGTTACCGCCCGTCTGGTTGACGTACACCAGCGGGGTCGAATATTTTCTGGCTACAGCACCGAGCATGTCCTCGCGCAAGCCCTGTTTTCCCAGAAAAAGAGGTGAAGCCGACAAATTGACGATATAATCCGGTTTGTGTGCCGCAATGGCTTCAAGGGGATCGTGCGTATACGCCCGTGTATCCCAATAGTCCTTGTCGTTCCAGGCGTCCTCGCAGATGGTTACTCCGATTTTCCTGTCACCCACCTTGATGAGGTTGGTGTCAGCAGCACCCGCAGGAGCCGGTTCAAAATATCGCGCTTCGTCAAAGACATCGTAAGTCGGCAGCAGGCTTTTTCGTATGATCTGATCCACTGCACCTTTGCGACAGAGAAAGGCGCAGTTGAAAACCGGCTTACCGTGGCCAGTCTCATTTTTAACCACACCGCCCAGCAGCAGAGGGACATCACCGACGGATGCAGCCAGTTCCCTTGCTGTCTCGACAGCCTTTTCCACGAATCCCGCATAGAGCAGAAGGTCTCTGGGCGGATACCCTGTCAGGGCCAGTTCCGAGGTAACGCACAGCTCGGCACCACCGTCCACGGCCTCTTCATAGGCAGCCCGGATGCGTGCCGCATTGCCTGTGAGATCTCCCACTGTGGGGTTGAGTTGCAAAACACCGATTTTCATGGCGTCTCAATACGACAATACCGCCCCCCCGGCAACCTCCAAGCAACGGGGACTTAGCCGGGCATCAATCGAGCAGCCGACAGCCATGGCCTGCGTTGTCCCGTAAACCCAATGGACTTGATGACACTGATGCAACCATCATGAAATCGACCTGCAAAAAACGGAACTTGGCGGCAATGCGACCTTGGGGTAAATGTACTTCATCAAGCGCCCGAGGAGCCCATGCACGATACCATTACTTTCCATCACCCGGAGCCAAAACCCGCGACCACTCGCATCTGGCCGGTTTTCCTGCCGTTTGCCGGATGTCCGTATCGTTGTGTTTTTTGTGCGCAGGACAAGCAGACCGGACAGATGGAAACAGAGCTGGGCGCGATGCTGGAGTCCATGAACCGCGAACTGGCCGAGGCCGCGGAACAGGGGAAGGGACCATATGAACTCGCCTTCTACGGTGGCACATTCACAGCCCTGCCTGCTCCGTGGGCCATGCGTTTTCTTGAGGCGGCCACACATTTCCGCAACATCGGCCTGATCACCCGTGTTCGCTGCTCCACGCGGCCTGACTGCATCGACGAAAAGACCATCCACACGTTACGAAAAGCCGGTCTCGACATGATCGAACTGGGCGTCCAGTCATTTGACGATGCTGTACTGCAGGCTTCCGGCCGGGGATATTCGGGCGAAACGGCCCGCAAAGGATGTGAACTGGTCAAAGCCGGCAACATGGCCCTCGGCATTCAGCTTCTGCCCGGACTGCCGGGCGATCGCGAAGGGGTATTTCAAGAGGATGCGCGGATCGTGGCAGCTCTCCAGCCGGAGATAGCTCGGATCTACCCTTGTCAGGTCATCGACGGCACTCCGCTGGCAACCATGTGGCGACGAGGTGATTTCACGCCATGGGAACTGGAGAGAACCAAGGAGGAGCTTGCCGAGGCGCTTCTCACTTTCTGGGGGCACCATGTTCGGGTCATCCGATTGGGACTTCCACCGGAGCCTGGCCTGTCCGAACATGTTCTGGCCGGTCCTCAGCACCCGGCCCTCGGCCAATCGGCACGCGCATTGGCGCTCCAGTCAATCATCCGCAGCCAGTTGGATCGTTTAGGGGGCGCGCCCGGATACATGGAAGTACCCCGCAGGTATCAGGGTGAATTATTTGGTAATGCAGGTGAACTGAAGGCGTCCTACGCGGCAATGGGCATCACCAGACAAAGCATTCGTTATGTGGAAACAGAACGATTTTTACTCCGTAAAGAGCATTGATCCGACATCGGATCACCCTGTCCACCCAAGCCATCCACGTCCTCAGCGGCATGGCTCCGACTCAAAACGGTGGCACCCCATATCCCATTTGTCCAGCCGCAAACCAGAGTCAACCCTCTTACGTTTTCTGCCTGGAACTCAATACGCTTACAGAATCTGATTATTATAATATAGGTAACAGTTCAATGGAGCTATATTTCCTTCCACTATAAGCAATCTGTATTTCAACTTTGCTGGGAGGATTTTCCATGCGATTGGCAGACATTCCAATTGGAGTCAAAATAGTCAGCGGATTCGCCTTGATCATTATCATTTTTCTGGCTGCCGGTTTCTTTGTGGACCTGTCTCTAAGAAAGATGTCGGGGAGTTCTTCCGTCGTTGAAGCGGCATTGGACATGGGCATGTCCGTGCGAAAAGACATGCAGTATGTGACCGAACTTTCCGAAGCTGAAGACAAAGATCAGCTAGATCAGGGCTGGGCTAAACATGCTCGTTCCGTGAAAGAATTCGATATGCTGGCCGACGCCATCATGAACGGATTCAGCGATGATAAAAAAGCTATCGTGGCAACGGAAGACCCGGCAATCCGAAAGGACATTCCCGAAATCAACAAGTTCTACGGAACGGATTTCGAAGCATTGGTTCGTCGAGTCCACGAACTCAAGCTGGAATCCTTTGAGTCCGAAAAGAACCGCGAATCGGCTATGCAAACGATGGAAGAGGCCTTCAGGACGGTCATCAACCTGACGGAAGAATTCAACGAAGCCACCAACCAACGCATGGATACGCGCCTCAACAACGGCGAGGATGCATTCGATATTCTTTCTGTCGAAGTTTCCTGGATCGACATGGTCAACAATATCCGATTCAACATCAACCGGGCACGCATTGCCCTCGAAGAGTTCGTCCAGGCAGAATCGATGGATACCGCTGATGCAGTGGAGGAACGCTATCTCGCTACCGTCAAGGAGTTCGATGAAATCATAACAACTCTGGACAAGGGCGGCATGTTTCAAAGCGAAGTCGTACAGCCGCTCAATGTCCCTGAACTGCGGGAGTTGATGACACGACTCGACGACACCCACGACGAGATCTTCCAGACCGGTGCTGCCGGGGTGATGAAGGCCCACCGCAACTATATAGATGTCATGAACCGAGTCGAAGTGAACGACAACGAAACCAAGGAAGGCGGCAGAGAGCTGGGAGATCGGATCACGACTGTGGAAATGGCAGCCAGAGAAAACATGAACACCATGAAGGAGCAGTCACGAATTGCTTTATATGCAAGCATTGGTATTGCCCTTGTTCTGGCTCTGGTCATCGGCGTTTTCCTTTCCAAGATCATAACCAGACCCCTCAACGTTGCCGTACAGGCTTCCCGCAAGCTGGCTGACGGCGATCTCAGCTCAGACATCGACAGCCCGGGTAGCGATGAGACAGGCAGGATGCTCGATGCCATGAGCGAGATGATCCTGCGCTTGCGCGAGGTCGTGTTCAATATCAACGGGGTCATCGACAATGTTGCCTCAGGCAGTGAACAGCTTTCCGGATCGGCAGAATCCCTTTCGCAAGGGGCCACCGAGCAGGCTGCATCCATTGAGGAGCTTTCGGCTTCCATCGTGCAGGTGACCTCTTCCATTGCCCGCAACGCGGACAGTTCGCAGGAAACCGCCAACATCGCCAACGGTGTGGCCGGCAAGGCCAGTGAAAGCGGCCTGGCCGTCACCGAAGCAGTGGGAGCCATGAAGGAGATCGCCGACAGGATCACCATCATCGAAGAAATCGCACGGCAGACCAACCTGCTGGCACTGAACGCAGCCATCGAAGCCGCTCGTGCCGGAGAACACGGTAAGGGCTTTGCCGTTGTCGCCGCCGAAGTTCGAAAACTCGCCGAACGAAGCGGAACAGCCGCAGCAGAGATCAGCGAGCTTTCCACCTCCACCGTCACCGTGGCCGACCGGGCAGTGACCATGCTCGACGAGCTAGTACCTGAAATAGAAAAGACCTCGGAACTGATCGATTCCATCAACGCCACGTGCGAAGAACAGGATATTGCCATCAAACAGATCGGCAGTGCCGTTTCCCAGGTGGAAACCGCAACGCAGACCACGGCGTCGGCCTCAGAGGAAGTCGCATCCACATCAGAAGAATTGGCAGCCCAAGCCGAATCGCTGAATCAGATGATGGCGTTCTTCAATTGCGGTGACTCACTCAACTCCATGGATTGTGCAGCTCCCAAAGCCCTCCCGGCAGGAAGCGACTATTAATTGAAAACAACACTCCTCCCCAACCATGTGGAAGCGATCATCATTTCGAGCAATGGTGGTCGCTTCCCCTCTTTCTGCCCCGGAAAAGGGCTGGACCGTGACCCGAAAAACCGCTATTTACCTCTCTCAGTCCGTGCGCGGACACGTTACCTCTAAATATGTCTCCTACGAGAGAAGCAGAGAACAGCGAATGCCTGAATTGTTTCGTGCGACCAAAGCCGCGACCATGACCCCCGATGCGCCCGTTATCGAAGACGCAGCCATCATCGCCCATCAGGGCATTATCCGGGAGGTCGGCACCTACCGCGACCTCGCCCCCTCTTTTTCCGGCACCATCACCGACCTTGGCGATATCACCCTCACTCCGGGGTTGATCAACGCCCACTCCCACCTCGAACTGGCTCACCTACGCGGCAAATGCCCCCAAGGGGCAGGCTTTGTTACCTGGGTGGAGAATTTGCTCCAGCAACCCATCTTTGATCTCGACGAGGATGAGTTGGACAAGGCAGTCGATGAGCTGAAACGAAGCGGGACCGTAATGGTTGGCGATATAGCCACCCGATTCGCCAAACAGATGGCCGGAGTGCTTGAAGCTTCCGGCCTTTTTTTCGCGGTCTTTGTGGAGGCCATCGGCGAAACCATCCCGAAAAAGACATTCATCCCCAAAGGTGAATATGAAAACGGCCTGCTCTCAGTTGCAGGGCATTCACTGTATACGACCCACCGCGATGTACTGCGCGCTGCAAAGGCCGAGGCGACCCAGCGCTCCATCCCCTTCTCCATCCACCTTGCCGAACATGACGAGGAAGTCGCGATCATGGCCGACAGGAAAAGCGAGTTTCTCGACCTCCTACAGGCCCGCGGCAGACTGCTGGACTTTGTCGCCCCACAAAAACGGCCGGTGGAGCAGGCAGCCGAACTCGGGCTGCTCGACGAAACAACCCTTGCCGTCCACTGCGTGAAGGTCACGGATGAAGACATTCAAACCGTGCGCGACTCCGGTGCCACGGTCTGCCTCTGTCCGCGCTCCAACGAATACATCGGCGTAGGACGGGCGCCCTGGGAAAAGTGGCTTGCCTCCGGCACTCCCCTGTGTCTCGGCACCGACTCACTGGCATCCAACTACGACCTCGACCTGTGGAACGAGGCGGTGTATCTTAAAAAGAATTTTGATGGCGAGCTTTCATTTGAGCAACTGCTCGCCATGGTGACCCGAAACCCGGCCAAAATTCTGGGCGCAGGGCAATATCTAGGCACACTGGAACCGGGGAAGCGAGCTGTTTTCGCCTCGGTTCCTGATACAATATCCCTGCTTTTCTAGTTTGTTGGAGGAAGCATCAACATGAAATGGCTACACAAAGATTTGCTGGACGTTTCCCAGCTCTCCCAGTCCGAGGTTATGGCAATCTTCGAGACTGCCGGACGGTTTCAGGAGTTGCAGGAACGCCCCGTCAAAAAAGTACCGACCCTCAAGGGACGCAGCGTCATCCTCTTTTTCGCCGAGCCGAGCACGCGCACGAAAACGAGTTTCGACGTTGCAGGAAAACGGCTTTCGGCCGACACCTTTTCACTGGCGAAAAGCTCCTCCAGCCTGACCAAAGGGGAAACGCTCAAGGACACGGCCCTCACGCTTCAGGCCATGGCCCCGGATGCCATCGTCATCCGCCATTGGTGTTCCGGTGCAGCCCGCTTCCTTGCCGATCGACTGGACTGTTCCATCATCAACGCCGGTGACGGCCGCCACGCTCACCCCACGCAGGCCCTTCTCGATTCCTTCACCCTGCATCAGGAATGGGGCGATCTGGCCGGAAAGACCATCCTCATTCTCGGCGACGTGGCCCACTCCCGCGTGGCCCGCTCCAACGTCATCCTGCTGAACAAACTCGGGGCCAAGGTCCGCCTGTGCGCACCGCGTACCCTGCTGCCCCACGGTGTCAAAACCTGGCCGGTCGAAGTCTACTCCGACCTGAACGAAGCCTCAAAAGGGGTTGATGCCATCATGTGTCTGCGCCTGCAGCTTGAGCGGCAAAAAGACGGCCTGCTGCCGGATCTTCGCGAATACGCACGGACTTACGGACTTGGCCCGCGCCATATCGACCTTGCCAATCCCGACGTCAAGATCATGCACCCCGGTCCCATGAACCGCGGCGTGGAAATCTCGTCCGATCTGGCCGACTGCGCCGATTCGCTGGTGCTCGATCAGGTTGCCAGCGGCGTTGTCGTCCGTATGGCATTGCTCTTCCTGTACATGACGCGGAAGGGCGACGAATAACTTCGTCGACAATCGAAAAATCATAAAGACGCAAGCGCATCCGGGTTACACTACTCATTGACAATCACGCCCGCCCGTAACCGGCACCATGCACAAGCAAAGGCGTAATATGGCCCAAGGCCACACATGGAGGAAACCATGGCGAAGATGGATTTGATAGTTCGCAGAGCACAGTTGGACGGCAAGGAAGTGGATATCTTCGTTGCTGATGGAAAAATCGCAGAAGTAAAACCCGCCGCCAAGGAACTGGACGCAGGAGATGCCACCGTTGAAGAAGCTTTCGGGCTGACCGTGATGGCCTCCATGACCGATGTTCACGTTCATCTGCGCGAACCGGGATTCGAGTACAAGGAAGATGTGGAATCCGGTCTGCGGGCTGCCGCCTGGGGCGGATTTTCCAATATCCTGTGCATGGCCAACACCAAGCCGGTCAATGACGACACGGCCGTGACCCGACTGATGCTCGAACAGGCCGAGAAGTTCTGGCCCAACGGCCCCCGTCTTTTCCCCATCGGCGCCCTGACCAAGGGATTGAAAGGCGAAGAACTGGCCCCCATGGCCGAGCTGGCCGAAGCCGGATGCGCCGCCTTTTCCAACGACGGTGTGCCGGTCAAATCAACCGAGCTGTTCCGCCGCGCCATGGAGTACGCCTCCGACTGGGATCGCGTTGTCATCGACCATTGCGAAGACCCCTACATGGGGGTGGCTGCCGGAGTGAACGAGGGCGCTGTATCCAGCCGACTGGGGCTTCCTGCCCAGCCCGACATGGCCGAAGCACTGCAGGTGGCCCGCGATGTCCTTCTGGCCGAATATCTCGACATCCCCATCCATCTGGCCCACATTTCATGCAGAAAGTCCGTGGACTTCATCCGCGCTGCCAAGGAGCGTGGCGTCAAGGTCACGGCTGAGACAGCGCCACACTATCTGATTCTGACCGAAGACTACCTCGAAAACGAGGCCACCGAGTACGATACCAACGCCAAGGTCAATCCGCCCCTGCGAACCCCTGACGATCAGCAGGCGCTGCTGGACGCCCTCAATGACGGGACCATGGATTGCTTTGCCACCGACCACGCCCCGCACGCCGCATTCGAAAAGGAAACAGAGTTCGACGTGGCACCCTGCGGCATTTCCGGGCTGGACACCGCCCTTTCCGTCACCTGGCAGTTGGTTCGCGACGGCAAGCTGAAAAAGGAAGCCTTCACCCGCGCCTGGACCACAGCGCCGTGCTTGATTTTCAATCTGCCGGTGAACACATTCCAGCCGGGCGATCCCGCCGACTTCTTCCTGTTTGACGAGTCCGAGGAGTGGACCGTATGCTCGGAGTCCATGCACTCCAAGGGAAAAAACACCCCGCTCAAGGGTTCCAACCTGAAAGGACGGGTAAAAACCCATTTCATTCAGGGGAAAAAGATTGTATAAGAGCGGGCATTGCAGTGCCGGGGGAGCCTCGGCATGTGAATAAAAACAATCGCGCCAGTATTACATAGAGTTAAGGAGAGATATGAGCCAGCCCTTTAAAGACGCTGTCGGTTTTTGTAAAACCATCATGCGAAACGGCTTT
>MDTD01157512.1_pt1 | contig 27049 bp, 17 predicted proteins | sample 811221 | NCBI WGS metagenome assembly MDTD01 (sample SAMN05326646, study PRJNA326480) | marine metagenome | isolation source: seawater | place: Pacific Ocean: South West | collected 2011 | reverse complement strand
TCATTAATTTCTGTATATGCTACACTTGCGAAATTTACTTTAATTGAAACATCAATACTTTTGTTTATTGCAACAATTGCAGGGGAGATTGGTCGGCGAGATGCTGAGAAGCAGAGGTGAACTCCATGGCACAAGGATTGTACCAACACGTTCGTGAGACCTGGCGACGTCCAAAAGACGCACTGCCCCACATGTACCGCCAGCAACGCATGGCTCAGTGGCGCCGTGAACCCGTTAACTGTCGCATTGACCGTCCAACCCGTCTCGACGCTGCTCGCCGCATGGGCTACAAGGCCAAGCAAGGGGTTGTCCTCATCCGCACCCGTGTTCGCCGCGGTGGCCTTCGCAAGGGCAAGATCCACATGAAGCGCAAGCCGTCCAAGGCCGGTATCTCCAAGATCACCATGGCCAAGAACACGCAGCGCATCGCCGAAGAGCGTGTCAACCGCCACTTCCCCAACTTGGAAGTGCTCAACTCCTACTGGGTCGGCCAAGATGGTAAGCACAAGTACTACGAAGTCATCATGATCGACACCCACCACCCTGCCATCATCAACGACAAGCAGCTCGGTGTGTTCTCCAAGGCCAACGGCAAGCGAGCCCACCGTGGACGAGCCTACCGTGGCAAGACCTCCGCTGGAAAGCGCGGTCGTGGCCTGCACAACAAGGGCAAGGGCGCTGAGAAGTTGCGACCTTCGCTCCGTGCGAACCTGAACCGTGGCAAGTGAGTTCCTCCACAGGGGCCCACATTGGCGACATTTTCACTTGCTTGAGCCGTGGCTTTATTGAGTCTCAGCGGAAGCGGCCCTTATGGTCCAAGGCGTTGAGGTCATGTCCCACTGGACGGGGCTTGATGTCTACCTCCCTGACGGGCGCAAACTCGGCGAGGTCCACGACGCCGTCATCGACGCCGAATCGCTTCACTGCACCCACCTCTTTGTTCGCAACACCCCCGAGGATTTGGTGGAAGGTTCTCTTCCGTTGGCCGTTCCGTGGCGATGGATTCGCGCCATCAACGACATCGTCGTCCTGCGCTGGTTCCCTCCGACGCCCATCCCGCTCCAATCCTGAGGTGAAGACATGACGCTTGATGTCCACGTCCTCGGAACAGCCTCAGCCCGCCCCACCCCTGAACGAGCGGTCAGCGGCAGCCTGGTCAAAGGGCCGGACGGCATTGCCGTCGTGGATTGCGGGGAAGGTTTCCAGACTCGCTATGCGCTCCAGCGACGGCGACTAAAGCGCCATTCGGTCGGCGAGACGCTCAAGCCCAGCGCCGTTGATGTGCTGGCCTTCACCCACGGTCATCTCGACCACACTTGGGGCGCGCTGCCTTGGTTGCAGTCCATGGATTTGGAGAACCGGCAACAACCACTGCTCGTGATTGGGCCAACCTCCGCCGAAGCAATGGATGCGCTCCTCAACGATGAGCCGCTGCCCGAAGGTATCCCCCCGGCCGACCTCACCCGGCAATGGATGGCGTGGTACGAGTTGGGTGGCGACATGATTCAATTTCCCATCCGTTGGGTTTTGGGTGATGTGAACGCCGACCGATGGATGGAAATCAACCCCGACACCGGCGCCGCCGCCCTGCTTGACGGGATGCCACAGCCTTCGGGCTGGAACAACAGCACCTTGCGCCCCGTGCCCACAGAGCACAGCGTTCCTTCGTGTGGGTGGATGGTTCAGCAACACGCCATGGCCGGTAAATTTGACCGAGCGAGGGCAGAGGAAATGCAACTCACGACCAAGCAGCGAGCCATGGTCGCCAGGGGCGAGAACATCACCGACGTCAACGGCGAGACCATCGCAGCCTCTTGGTTCCGAGGTGGTGAGCGAGCGGCGGTCAGTGTCCTCATCTCTGGTGATACAGCCGCCACGCCCGAGGCATGGGAGGCTTCAATTGCACCCACGCTCCTGATTCACGAGGCCACCTATCTTCAACAGCAACAGGAGAAGGCTGAGGAGCACATGCATTCAACGGCCACGGGGGCGGTCACTTCGGCTCATGCCGTCGGCGCCACCTACCTCGCGCTGACGCACTACAGCAATCGCATCAAAGACGCCTCGATGTCCGTAGGTGAGGCCAAGGCAGCCGCTGAAGGTGTGGCCGTGGTGGCGCTGAACGATAACGACCGTTTGGTGGTTGACGACGACGGAGGCTTGACCCATTTGGTATGGGAACGCGAGGGGTGGGCGCCGAAGAGCATTCCACCCAATCGTTGAAATGAACGAGGAGGATGGAGAATCCATGCGTTGGCTGACGGCATGGGCGCTCGTGCTGCTTTTGTTCGCCGCCCCCATGGGTGTTCAAGCCGACCAAGGACGAGCAGCCCCTTCCTGTCTCACGCAAGACGGCACCAGCCTTCCTCCGACCATCGATATCGACCCCGATGTGTGCGTCATCGTCGACCTTGGCGTCCTGCAACCGGGCGATGTGTACGAGATGAGCATCATCGTGGTTGACGACGCCATCGACCTGCTCTTCTTTGATGAGAACAGCATTCAGCCCTACGAACTCGGTCAATCCTACCGTTCCGTCATGGCGCAACCCGCCAGTACCGAATCGGCCTTGGGCGCCTTTGAATTTCACTGGAAGGTCCCACCCTCCATCAGCGGCAAGCGCTGGTTCATGGTGTTGGATAACAGCGCTCATGACGGTGATGCGGGCCAAGGCGACCAAGGGGGGCTTCGCAGCACGGTTTCCGCCTCGGTCACCCAACTCACCCAAGCCTACTGGACGCCGTACAACGACATGTTGGCCGTGGATGCAGGCGCCTACGAAGTGCTCCTTTCCGGCGATGACCTGCGCTTGGACGCTGGCACCACCGTGGTGCTTTCGGCCTGGGACCTGACCTTTGTGGGCGATGTCTACCTTCAGACCCGAACCATGCACGACCGCTACGCCTCTGGTGGTATCGGCGTGCAGTTCATCGATGGCGGTGCTCTTCAAGCGGTTGAATCTCCTCAATCCTTGACCTGGCAAATTCCCTCCACACTCGAGGGCGAAGAATTGCTCCTTGTTGTTGACAACACCGACAGCCCGCTGGGCGGTGGAAACGGGACCGAAACGCTTCGAATGACGGTGAGATTGGAACTCGCGCCTCCGCTTACACCAACGGTCACGGACCAGCAGATGGCCACCGTTTCCATCGGCGAAACCATCACCTTGGACGCCTCCTCCACGCCCAACCGGCTCAACCAACAGGGCACGTTCACCTGGGACCTCGACGCCAGCGTCGATGCCAACGACGACGGCAACCCCACCAACGATCCCGACACCAGCGGGCTCAGTGTCGATGCGTCCTGGTCTACACCCGGCACCAAAACGGTCACCGTGAAGATGACCGCTCCGTCAGGCGAAGAAGCGGCCGCCACCTACACCGTAACCGTTCAAGACACCGTTGCGCCCACCGCCGGCATTCAAGCGAGCGGAACCAACGTCTCACTGATTTCGGAAGGCTGGCGCGTGAACGTCGGCAACACCATCGAAATGACATGCTCCAGCAGTGCCGATGATCACCAAGTTGCAAGCTGCGATTGGACGGTGGACGGGGAAGCGAGTGAGAACACGTCAATAATTTCCTTCGCGCCCAACGAAATTCGGGATTACAACGTCGTGCTCACGGTCACCGATGCAAGTGGCAATACGGGCAACGCCACAGCCGTGGTGAAATCCGTTGACCCGACCCTTCCTACCTTCGACCTCTCCCTTTTGGCCGCCTTCCCAACCGTGGCCACAGCAGGTGATGCGCTGGAATTCCAAGTCGCTGTCAGCGATACGTTTGACCCCGATTCGGCTCTCCGTGTTCATTGGGATTTGCAACCCTCCAAGGACACCGATGGAAACGGCAACGCCAAGGACGACCCCGACCGTGTTGGCTTGAAACCAAGCATCACATTTGACAGTCCGGGTTTGAAAGAAATCGTGGTCACCGTCTTCGACGGCTCAAACAACAGCGCCAACTACGCCTTCTCGGTCAGCATCGCTGCGGCTCCAGAGGACGCAGCATCCTACATGGGTGGCATCATGGTGGTTGGCGTTTTGCTCATCCTCGGGAGCGGTGGGTTGGCCTTCAACCGAGCAGCTCAGCGAAACCGAGCCTTCAACCTCCTCATCGAGCGCGGCCTCAACAGGGAAGAGGCCAGAGCGCACATGGCGATGACGGCTCAGCGAACCAAACTCTCCATCTTTTCGAAGGCCGCCGATTACGCTGGGTTGGATTTGGGTGAAGTGATTCCAGAAGAGCAGCGCGCAGCGGCCGAAAAACAGGCCGAAATGGAGGCGATTTACGGGTCGTCCAACACCGTTGACCCGAACGCCGGCTTCGCGCAGGCTGCCTATGCGCAACCGTCCATGTCCCAGGCCAGTCAGCAAGCCGCTTCGGAGGCGGCGGCTTTGCTGTCCGATGATGAATCCAGCATGACCATGGGCGACTCTCTTGATGACTTGGTTGAAGAAATCGCCGGGGCTTCAGCGGTCGCTGCTGAGGCGCCATCAGCCGTTTCAATGCCGGAAGAGCAGACACTTGACCCAGCACCAGCTGCGGCTCTTCCTTCCGTTGAGATGCCTGAAATGGACGGCTCAGCCTCTGCCGTTGCTTTGCCAATGGAAGAGGTCGCCCATCACGAAACGCCTCCCTCTTCTGCTGTTGAGATTCCAGAGATGGCAGCACCTGCCTCCGCCCATGCCCCTGCGTCTCTGCCTGCTGCGACACCTCCGCCCACGCCGGCCCCCACGGTTGTTCAACACACCTGCACCAACTGTCAAGCCGTGTTTGAACTCGACATGCCAGCGGGCATCCATCAAGCGGTGGTGGCGTGCCCTGCCTGTGGCGTGGACCAAAACATCAGCACCGATGGTTGAATTTCGGGCTTGAACGGCCGTTTCAATGAACACAACGGCGAATGCTTCTCAAAGGATGAGGGCTGAGCATTAAGCATGGATGAGCCTGCGCTACGCCTTTTGCGTGCTGGGCTGCGCCAGCCCAATCGGCGAGGCCGCACGGCGGTCATGCTCGTGGCGGTCATGATGCTCTCGTTGATGCCACCTGTTTCAGGGGACGTAACCGTGGCACGAGATGACTTCGGTGTCCTTGATGCCTTTGCCTCAACGCTCGCCGACCGTGCAGCGGAAGGTGAATCACTCGTCGCCCTCCAAGGCGCCCAGTCTTCCTTTGCTTTGTTGGACGCCTCAAAGCGTTCCGTTCAATCGGGCGATGCGTTGGCCGACGCTGAGAACGTGCTGAATCAGGTGGAACTCCGGGATACGTCGCCATTTGAAGAAGACCATCCACGCCCTTACGAGTTCCTGACCGATGTTGCTACGCACCCGGATGCGTGGCCGTACAACCTCTGGGAAACTCTGTTTTCAATTGAGAACCTCGGCTTGGACAACCTTCTCGGTATCGGCATCAACACCTACGCCGTGTACGTGAATTTCTCGTCAAGGAACAACGGACCTTCCTACGAGGCGTGGGACCAAGGGACCTTCACGGGGGAATTATTGGTCGGCACCGATTTGGTCCTGTTCGAGAATTACATCGACATCGATGGGGATGGCACGGACGACCTTTCCGTGGGCCTGACCTTGGAAGGATTGACCACGTTGGGTGAAGGCTTTGGCATTGAGACCAGCGACAACCCCATTCCGGGTGTACCGGGTGTTCCTACGGAGTTGTGGATCCGTCCGACCTTCCAGTGGGCCGTCAGCGCCTTGAACATCAACGACCCCTTGTGGGACGAACTTGAACACCTTGAGGTCTCGCTGATGAAGGGACTGGCGTTTGATATCACGCTGTCCAACTCGGAATCCTACGCCATCGTGGTTGACACCCGATTCACCCAACCTCCCTCCGACGTAACCTTAGGGGTCGGCATTGAACGCATTTCCTTCGATATCACCAGCGCCATCGCCCTCCCACAGCAATTCATCACCTCGCTCTTGTTGGGCACCGTCAACTCAAGTGACCTTGCACTCACGGGGATCACCGCTCCTTACGCCGTGCGCTTGTCCAACCCGAATGCACCCGGTGGATTTGACCAAACAGACTGCAGCGAGACCCTGAACTACGACCCCGTAACGGATTACATTGCAAAGAGCCGTGAGCACAAGTGTGGCATCGGCATCGGCGTGGGCTACGTGCACTTTGGCGAAGTCCAACCCGACCAATCGATTGACATCCTCGAATACGCCTACCTGGATGTTGGTTTCCACCCAGAGGAAGGAAAAACCATCATTCCAAGCGAGGTTGACTTGACGCTGCGTAACGACAACATCGGTGAGAACACCTTTGATACCATCGAAATCTACTCCGATGTTGGCACGGATGTTTACATTCATTATTTCGAGGACAGGTCCAACGTCCCCGAAGGCGACAGTCCCTTTGGAAACATAACGGATTCACGCTTGTGGATTCGTGGTCTGCCATCGGGCACGCTCCACGACGATGAAATCGCTGCCATCTTCACCACCATCGGCGAGGCGCCGGGCTCGGTCAACCTCCCGGGCGATGTCCCTGAACGCCTCTCGCTGATGATCGCCATCAAGAATTTCTCTGGTGACAGCACGACCAACGTTGACGACTCGACGCTGCCCGTGAACCCCGCTCAACCGCCCAACACGCTGTTGCTCATCGCTGGCACATCCTCCATCAAGGAGTTCAACTACGCCTCCACGTTCAAGCGAGGCGGCTACGCCAGTGACAGTTCGTCCATGCTCGTCGAAATGGACGACCTTCCCCGGGTTATCGTGATCCAAGGGAGCTTCCTCCTCTCTTCTTCGGGGGTGAACCGGGTCAACTTCGACAACCCGAACCTGAACACCATCGCCCAGTTCTTTGACAATGCGCTGCTCAGTGTTGTCGAGATTGTTCTTGACATTGGCACCATCCTCAACGGGCTTCCCACCGCCGTTGTGGGTACCGCCGGCTCAACGGGTGGTGTTATTGATATTCAGTGCTTCAACCAAGTGAAGAAGAGCCTACCCACGAGTAACCGGGAGACCATGGAAATTGAGCACATGCTCTTTGCTTTGGCCAGCAGCCCGCAACCGTGGCTACCGAAAATGGATCACATTTTGCTCTCCGAAGACACGAACATCGCGGTTGTGGACGGTCGTCTGGGCCCGGTTGACCCCTTGGTGCCGGTGGCGATGAGCATGCGGATTGGTGGCATCTCGAGTGTACGACACGCCTTTGACCCCATCAACGAAGTTCGCGACATGCAACTGGACGGTTCGGCCAGCGGCTCCCTCCTCATTGGCCACATCCGACACGACGATGGCGACCTGTCCAACGCCATCAAGCAGTCGGCCATGGTGTCAAACCGTCCTGCTCAATTCAACATCCTGCAGCAGGCTGAATCGCTGCAATACGAAGCCAGTGAACCGATTGGCACCATTACCTACGGCGGCCAATCGGGCGAACAACGCAACGCCATTCGTCTAGCAGGCCTGCCTTCTTCGTTTGAACTTGTCTTGGGAGATACCGTTGGCTATGTCGCCGACGGGCCGATGGAGAGCATTCAGGTGCAGATGACCAACGCCACCACGCCGCTGACGATGGACGGCGACCACGTGCGCTTTTGGGTCAACGAAGATTCTGCTGAAGCAAGTCTCAGCCTCAAACTCTCTGACATCACCTCCATTGAGCGCCTCAGCCCCTTGGTTCCGGGCTCACTCGGTCCCGAAGGCAATTCTGAGGTTCGTTTGGTCCGAAGCACCTCTTCGCCGTTCGGCGTCTCCTTTGAGGACGAATCCACCCACGACAACCCGTTCCTCGGCCTCAACGGGCAGGTGTATTTTGACCCCTTGCCCGCAAATATCTCCCTGACACTGCCTTCGGATGTGGATTCTGATGGTCTTGAACTTCCAACCTTTGGTGAGGAAGAAGGCATCGAGGGCCTTTCGTTTTTCTTGGGCGACCTGGTTGATTTCGGGAGCGTCGTCAACGATTTCGTTCACGCCTTGACGGTGAACGTCGGCGGTGATATTGGTGAGAGCGAGAACATGAGCTTGGGGCTGGATTTGTTCACCGGTGAAGCCTTCAACATGACCGTGGACATGAAGAAAGGGTCGAACCTTGAGGCCGAACCTGCCTGGATGCACGGTCTTGGCATGGAAGCGCTCGAGCAAACTCGCTTGGAATCCAACCTGTCTCGGATGCCGGCCTTTACCGCCACCAGCCGAGGACCAATGGAAGAAATCCTCGCCGATGGTCGCATTGATGAATCCGAACGGGTTCAGGCCCTGACGATCCTTGAAGCGATCAACATCACAGAAGCCGAAGCCTTGGTTGACGCGCTTGAAGACGGGCGGGTGTCGGACGATGAGAGGGTCGCGATGAACCTAACCGAATTGGAGGAGGAAGGCATCACCCTCCACGACACGAGGGCATGGCACTTGCGAGCATGGTTGCCTTCACTGCCCGCCGGTACCATCGAGTTGGTGTACGATTTCAGAATGCTCGCTGGAGTGCCCACCTACGAAGTGGACCTCAAAATGTCCCAATGGCAGCCAAAATACCCGCAGATGACCATCATCGCCAACGGCCTTGAGGGTCAAGATTTGGAACTCTTCATCGATGGTTTGGACACCACCACGCCTCGCAACGTCGAGGTCAACGCCTTGTTCTCCACCCAAGAAAACTTGACCGTTCCGAGGGTTTCGGTCGACATGCATTACGATGCGGGCGTTCGTCTCAAATCGGCCCACGCCATTCTCATTGACCACGAGGCCTTGACCCGCGTTGAAGCCCTCGTTGTGGGTATTCCCCAATCCACGGATGTTTCAGCCGTCATCGGTGACGTGTTGATTCTTGACCTTGTGGTGCCTGAAATTCACCGCACGAGCAACGGGCACTCTGCCGATTCCCTCATGCTCAAGCAACTCCGCTACGTCGATGGTTTCTGGTACCCCTCCACGGCGTTTATGCGAGACTTGCCCGGTGAAATGCACCTTTCCACCGAACCCGATACCCGGTTTGACATTCGGGAACAAACGGCGTTCCAAGGCATGCGAACCCTGGATTATTCCTCCAACACCGACGACATGGACCTCTACCTCGAAGCGAGCGGAAGGGCCATTGAAGCCAAGGGTGATGTTCTGATGCTGGCCGAGGATTTGCCGACCCGGTTTGTCTTGTCGTTGACCGATGATTTCGGCATGCGCGTGGACTCCTCGGGTTCGGGGGTGAAGAAGGTCTACGTTCGACAAACGGACGTCCCTGCCACCCCGGGCGTGACCATTGAACGGGTGGAAGTCGTCGGTCAGAACCTGAAGGGCGCCACGATTCGAATTTACTCTGGACCGGGTGAATACCCGCTCATCGTCATCGACGACATCACCGACGGCCGGTTGGTTGCGACAGCAGAAGCCTATGTCCAACCCGGCCTGGTGGAGCCGTGGTTGAAACCCGTCTTCGGCGACTTCGAGATGGAAGGTCGGGCGGTGCTGCTCGATGCTCAGTTTACGGGCATCGTCCCAACGGCGTCTTCGGTCGGCGTCAACGGTATTGTTACGGATCTTTCCTTGGTGGGCTCTCTCACGGGTGAGTTTGTTGAAACTCGCCACATCATGGTGATTGACCCCATCGGTTCTGCGCTTGCCAGCGGATTGGCCATGTTGTTTGGGTGATGAAGCATGACGGAACCATCGGCTGAGAACCTACGTCGGGGCGGCTCTCCTATGGAGGGTGACGAACTCGAAGATTGGGAGGCCGCTCAAGAAGCAGCGAAGTTACTCACCACCCTCAAGCGGGAGGTCACGCCCACCCGTGTCGCCATGGCCGGTGCCGTGCTCTTCATGCTCATCATCATGGCCCTGAGCGGTTGGTATTGGGTGCTCCCGAGGGATGCGGTCACGGTCGAAACGCATTACATGCAACGGGGTGGCCACCTCATGATGACCGAACTGCACAACGACGGAAGTCGGGACATCACGGACATCGTCCTGGAAATTGAATTCCAAACGCTGGAGGGCGAAGTCATCGACCGGATGTCGCTCGAGCTGGGTGTCTTGGAAGGCCATTCATCCATCTCTGGCGACGATTTGGAAATGATGGTCATCGGCTACACGGTGTGGGACCAGTACAACCTCGTGGTCGAACTCGAGTACCGAGATTACACCGGTCAACTTCGCCAGCCGGCCCCGTTCACCCATCAGGTGGGCGATTGGTCGCAGGAGATTTTCATGGACAAAGCCGAACGACACTTTTGGCCCATTGATTGAGCACTGTTTAGACAAGCAGACCGAACCGATAAAGGACAGGAGCCTAAGGCCAAACCATGGCTGGAGTTTCCAACCGCCTCACTGCAGGTGTGTTCGTCCTCCTCCTCGTCTTTTCCACCACGAGCTCCATCCTGCTTCCTCAAGACACAGACCAAGATGAGTTGACCACCTTCAATCCCGAATGGGTTCGCTTTGACGTTCGTGAAGGCGTCTACAACGACGCCATGGGTCTTCTTGACGAAGGCCTGACCGCTGAAGAGCGAGCGCCGCTCGCCGTTTCCACCTTCGGCACCTTTGACGCCCATGGCCTTGAACTTCTGCGTCCGGTTCCAGCCGAATACATGGAACCGCGTTTTGACACCCTCATGCTGGTCGTTTCAAACGACATGCGCTTCCACGATGTGCGCCATGAACTCAGCGATTTGCCAGGCTTGGCGGTTCGGGAATTCATCGCCCCGTCAGGACTGCTGGTCCAAGGAACGCCAGCGGCCCTCGCACAGGCTGGAGAACACCCAGCCGTCATGACCGCTCACGCCGTTCCAATCGGGATGTTCCTGCACAAGGATTTGATGGACGTCCTCCTCCTTGAGACCGGAGAAACAGCCCTGCAGGGCAACCTGCTGCGCATGGATGGATGGCGAGATGACACCGGTCCACTGGACACCGTTTCGCTGACCGATGACACGGGCGTCACACTTTCTCAGAACCTCGGTGAGGTTGCGGCAGAGGTCTTTGACCAGTGGCGTGCTTGGGATAGCGGCCGCTACGAAGGCACCCTCGATGAGGTTGACCTGCCAACGCTGCTGCGTCAACCCTCGCTCATGCAGTTGCGACCCGATCCTGCGTTTGCAGCCTTCAACGACCAGTCCCGCAACCACATGAAAACCAACACCATGACCACCTACTTCACCACTGATTTGGACGGTTCTGGTCAAATCGTCGGCGTGGCTGATTCAGGCTTGGACGAGGATCACGGCGATTATGGCACCCGCGTGGTCGGAAATTTCGACGTCATCGGCGACGGCTCCACGGCGGACAAGCATTCGGGCCACGGCACGCACGTTTCTTGCACGGTGCTCGGCGATGGCTACCGTGGAGGCTACGGCGGTGTAGCGCGTTCCGCCGAATTGTATTTCCAAGCGATGGAAAACGACAACACGGGCAACTTCCAATCTCCTTCGCTGAACAATTTACTGAACACAGCCTACAACGCTGGTGCTCGCACCCACACCAATTCGTGGGGCTCTTCAGCCGCCAGTGAGCAATCCAAATACAATTCAGAGACCGAAGATGTCGACGACCGAGCGCATTATTACGACCGATATTACAGCGGCACAGCTGGTTTGACCATCCTCTTTGCAGCCGGAAACGACGGCCCAAATTCAGGCACTGTCTCGCCCCCAGCGACGGCAAAGAACGTGATCTCGGTGGGCAACCACCAGAACCGATACAACGGAGCACCGGACTCCATGATGAGCGGCTCATCTCGCGGCCCAACCGAGGACGGTCGAATCAAGCCGGATTTGGTTGCGCCCGGTGGCTATGTTCGTTCGTGCCGTGCTCAAGAGGCAACGGATACCGGTAGCGCCACATGGAACAACAACTACTACCTCGAATACACGGGTACATCGATGGCGACACCCAACGCTGCGGGTGCGGCCGTGATGGTTCGGGAATACCTCATTGAAATTGCACAGCGTCCGTCACCTCAAGGTGCGTTGGTCAAGGCCCTCCTGGTCCTCGGTGCGCAAGATATCGGGACGAGGGACATACCCAACGACAACGAGGGCTGGGGGCGTATCAACCTCAAAAACAGCCTTGCTCCTTCCGGAGGAAAGGGGATTTGGGTCGACGACCGTTCGGTCATGTCGGGAACAGGAAACAGCAAATCCTACCCCTTCAACATCTCACAGGCTAACGGTCTGTTCAAAGTCGTACTGACGTGGTCGGATGAGCGTGGCTCACGTTTTTCCTCGGCCCAGTTGGTGAACGATTTGGATTTGGAGGTCACCGCTCCCGATGGAACGGTCTACCTCGGCAATGACTTTTCCAACGGACGGTCGGTCACTGGCGGCGCTCGCGACAGCGTGAACAACCTTGAGGTCGTGCTCATCGACATCGCCGCCACTGGAACTTGGACGGTCAAGGTCAAGGACGCTCAACACAGCGGTTCACGAGCGCAACCCTATGCGCTTGCAGTGGTGGGTTATGGTGTCAACGATTTGCGCCCGGACCCCCTGGTGGTTCCCGAAGACTTCCAGATGGATGTCGCCATTCCGCAAGTTGACGACCCGGTTCAGCTCACCACTTCCTTCTTCAATTTCGGAAACGTGGAAGCCGAATCCCTTCCCATCGCCTTTGAGGTCAACGGCATAGAGCAAGCGAGGAATACCATCACGCTCGGGGCCGGTGCGTCCAGAGTCGTCGTGTGGCCGTGGACGCCAGCAGCAGCGGGAGCGACCACGCTCTCGTTCATCGTCGACCCCGACGACTCAATTGAAGAAATCCGAGAGGACAACAACCGGCACGACGTTCAGGTCAATGTCACCGCCCCCGGGGTCAAACTCGAAACGGCCACGCAGGTTATCACCCTTGATTCGAGTGAAACCACCGCCACCTCGTGGAACATCTCGCTGACCAACACGGCGCTGATTCCAACCAACGCTTCGATGCAAACCGGTGAGGTCGTTCACCTTGAGAGCGGGCAGACCGTGTCTTGGTACATCGGGAGCACCGATTCCAATTTCAGCATGGACGGACAAGCCTCCGAATCCATCACCGTCACTTTGGTCCATCCGGCTCCGCCAGCACCGGGGACGTACCGCATAGACCTGCTAGCTTTGGACATCGACAACGGGGTTGATTACCCATTGGACATTGATTTGGTCGTTCCGGATTTGCCCGAGGCTGCCCTTGAATTTGATTACCAGGTGGTTCCTGTTCACCCCGTCCAACCCACGAACATGACCGTGCGGTTCTATAACAACGGCAACGCACCGATTGGCTACGATCTCTTTTTGGAACCCCCTACGGGTTGGAAAGCTGGTTTCACCAACCTCGGCAGCGAGGCAGGTGCCTCCTCCGGGTCCACCGGGCTCATCAACAGCGAAGCCTACCGTGCGGTTGGTTTGGTCTTCACGCCGCCTCAAATCATGACGGCCGCCGGTGCAGAGCGCGTGGTCAAATTGACCGCTTACAGTCAAACGGAGGAGCAGGAGAAGGCCGTCTTTGAGATTCCCATTCAGGTGATGACCGTTCGTGAACTCTTCATTGACCTTGATTCGTCCATTGGAACCTTGCGTCCCGACACCAGCATCAGCATGCGCTATTCGTTGGAACACAGAGGCAACGTTGACTTCAACCTCACGCCATCGTTTGAACTCCCCCCCGGTTGGAGCGTCTCCTCCTCCATGGAGGTCATCGACATGCCGTGGGCGAGCAGCAAAAACTTGCTCTACACGCTTGAGGCTGGAAGCAACGCTCGCACGGGGACCATCAAATTCCACCTTGACGACGGCTCGGACCGTTTTACTTGGCAGAAGACCATCAATGTGGAGATCCCTCCTGAACCAACCCTGACCTTTGTTGGTCTTGAACTCCAAGATGGCACGTCGTTCGGTACACCCCAAGGGGCAGGGTCTCATCCCTCGGGAGAGTCGCTGAAATTCACATGGCTGTTGGGCAACGATGCGGAGACGGTTTGGAGCCCAAGCGCCAGTCTTCAGTTGGACCCAGGTCTCTTTGGCGAGTGCAATCCTGTTGAACCGGTTGCCATGGGTGCCGTCTCTCCCGTGGTGTGCAACCTGCTCATCGCAGCCAACATGGCGCCCATGAGCGAACCTTCGTTCACCTTGGTGCTCAACGGCGATGGGGTTGAGCGAACCACGACGGTCGGCCTCCTCGTTGCGCCCAACGAACAGGTGTCATGGGACATTGGTTCGGTGCCCCTGCTCACCACCGGCCAAGAGCGGCAGGTGACGGTTGAAATCACCAACACAGGAAACACAGCGCTTCAGCGTCAAGTCTTGGTTGAGGCTCCCTCAAAATGGGTCGCCTCTGTCGACGGGAACGATATTCTCGACCTTGAAGTCGGGCAGTCCGTTCTGGTTCGTTTGAACATACGGGCCGATATCCCCGGTTCAGCCTCCATCGTCGTGAACTTGGCGCAAAGCACCGCAAGCGACTCCAGTTTCAGTTTCGTTGCAACCTCAACGGGTGAACCCATCGGCACATCGGGCGAGAGTGGTTTGGATTCGACCCTCGCCGTTGCCCTGCTCGTGGCTATTTTGCTGGTCGCCTTTGCAACCCTCGGGGTCGGAGCGCTTCGAAGGCGCAGCGACCCGAAGGCAGGGCAAATGGTCGCACCGCTTCCCACGGTGATGCCGAGGCAAGCACCCGCCGCCGTGACTACTCCAATGCCGGTTGCCACAGCAACTCCGGCCCCATCGGTTGCGACCACGACCCGAAACGGTTCTGGTGCAACCCCTGCACCGATGTGCTGGGCCTGTCGCCAACCAATCACCACGGCCATGTTGGGTTGTCCCGGTTGTGGGGCGAGGTACCACGCAGACGAGGTCGGCGGTTGCACGGCTTCCTCCATCGAAACCTGCGTGAATTGTGGAGGCCCATCCAGTGCCTTTGTTCGGGCCTAACCATCGTGCTGTTTTGATGCACAAGAAGCATAGGGTTTTGATAGGAGAACACCGAGCGCAAGCCATGAAGCCTACGGCAAGCGAGTTGAAGGCTTCCCGGCGCACGGCACTCTTCCTCGTCGTTGTCATGTGCACGGCTCTTCTTCCTTTGATGGCGCCAGCCGTGAGCGCAGACGGCGGGCGTGCTGCTTCCATTACGGTGACAGGAATACCCGGCAGCCTTGAGGTCAACCCCGGTGAGGCGGGCGAATACACGGTCCGTGTTCGAAACACGGGTTCTGACCCCGTCACGGTTCAACTCTCTTCTTCTCAGGAAGCCACCGAAGACTGCAACGGTTTCTCTTCCACCGTGACTCAAATTCCAGGCCAAATTGACGGCGGCAGTTATGAGGAGGCTGCCATGAACGTCAGCGTCGCTCAAACGGTGGAAGCCAACACCGCCTGCGACACCACCATCACCGCCACCATCACGGCCGTTGTCGGGGCTCCAACAGCCGAGATTCCCGAACCTTCAACCGATGTCGTGACCACGACTGCAGCCGATGGCTCGGGCAGTGCCCTCTTTGGCGTCGACCTCACCATCAGTGAATCGGACCGAAGCGTCGAATGGGAAGGCGAAGAGCAAATCGAGTATCGAATTGAGGTGGAAAACACGGGCCAAAGCAACGCCACGGTCAACCTGGCCGTTAGCCAACTATCTGACAGCGGTTGTGCTTCCGAATCGCTTACCGCCTCCCTCAGTGAAACCACGGTCCAACTTGATTCTGAGGATTCGGAGGTTGTTTTCGCGACCGTAGAGGTTCCCAGTGGGGCTGCGGCGAAAACATATTGCTGGGAAGTCACGGGGGAGGTCGCTAACGATCCGGCGCAGGAAGCCAAGGATACCGTGGACTTTGAATTGGTCATACCCGAACTCAAGGAATGCCTCGTCTCGTTGAGCAAGAGCTCCGTCAGCGTGAACCCTGGTGACGACACCAAAATAACCGCCACCTACAGCAACGACGGCAACGCCGAGTGGACCGTTTACGCCTCGGCGGTCGGTAGCAAGTCCTCGTGGGTTCAGGTGGACGGCGCCTCTTCAGGCCTCTTGCCCTACGAAGGCGGCAACGGAGAGCGAGCGTTCGATTTCATTATCTCGCCGGACGATTCGGTGAATGCCGGCTCGGAAACGGTTGTGCAAATCGTCGGGAAGGACGGCAATAACGGCGCTGTCAAGTGCCAAGTTGAACTCCGCGTGATCGTGGGGCAATCCCGAGGGGCCAGCATTTCGCTTGCCACGGGTTTGCTGTCAAACATTGAACCCGGCAGCAACAAATCGACCACCATCACCATCACCAACCAAGGCAATGGCCTTGACAACCTTCGTGTTGCATCGTCCATCGCTCCCACCGGTTGGGCGGTCCAACTTGACGCATCAACGGTTTCCGTTGGCTCCAAACACGGCAACGAAAAAACAGCCACCGTCGGCGTAACCGTGCGTGTGCCCGCCAATGCACTGGCCATCGAGGAGATCATCACCTTCAGCGTCTTGCCAAAATCTGGCGGGACGGCGTACGACACGATTGACCTCAGGGTCACCGTCGCTGCGGTCCACGGATTGGACATCGACACGCCAGCGACCGACCAAACCGGCCGTTCCGGCACCGAAGTTCGTTTCCCCATTGACCTCATCAACGAAGGTAACATCCGAGACACCATCGGCCTCTCTGTTGTTTCCCAGACCGCTAGCCCCGCATGGGGTTCCTCGTTTGAAAATGAAGACGGGACGCCCATCATTGACATCGACATCGAGCCTCAGTCCACCACGACGGTTTATCTCGTGGTGAGCATTGACGGTGAAGAAGAACTTGAGAGCAGTCGCCTCACGGTTCGTGTGCGAAACAAGGACGACCCCAACAGCCAAGACGCTGACGGCGACGGCATACCCGACAACCAACGAGAAGGTCAATTCCTGGCCGTGCTGTCTGACCGAAACTTCTCCATGGACCTGCGCCTTGAGGGCACCGACACGGCCACCTCCGCTTCGGTGGTGCTCCCTCCAAACGGGCAAGAGACCATCGGTATGTGGGTTCGAAACACCGGGGATGGCACCGATGATGCCGTGTTCACCCTTGGCGGCCTTGAGGGCATCGCCACACGCTCCATCACGGCCTTTGGACTCCCCGTGGAGGGCGAACTCACCGTGCCCAAAGGCTTCGGTATCTGGGACATCAAGAACAGCACCTACCTGCTTCAAGACGATGGCCAACCCTACCTGGCCGTGGACAAGGACGCCGCCGAACTCAAGATTCTTCAGCTCGAACTGTCGTTTGACGACTACAGCGCGCAACCCTACGAGGTTTTCGTTGAACTGACCCTAAGCGTGAATCCCGGCGCACAAACCGGTCAGGGTGGGCTATTGGAAGTCCTCGTCACCAGCGTTTCCAACGCCGCAGACCGCTCGGGTTTGGTGTCGGTCTCGCTCGAGGTCAGCATCATTCACGAAATTGAATTCACGGAAGCGGGTGCCCGCCAAGAACTGGATGTTGTCTACGGACAACCCGCCGCCACCCAAGAAATCAGTATCCTCAACACAGGAAACGTCCGAACCGAAATCCGAGTCTTTACCTCGGAGAACTTGCGAGGATGGTCGGTGGTTCTCGACAGCGATAACCCGACGTGCCTTCAGGAAAACAGCGACCTCGTTTGTGATGTCGACGAGGGTGAATTGCTCAACGTGACCGTCACCGTTCGTGCACCTTACGGGGCTGAGATGGATGACACGTACAAGTTCACGGTGTCAGCAGAACCGACCGAGACCGGTGTCTTGGACCGACAGAACATCGAATTCGCCGCTATCGGCACCGCTCCTGAAGGCGTGTTTGGCCTCTCCACAACCCAAGTCGCTCAGATGGCGGGCGTCGTCCTCGTGCTCCTCCTCATCGGCGCTGTTTTGAGCCGTCGCCGATGAGCCCGTGGGCCTTTGATGGTCTTCAACAAAAACGGGGCCCTGCGGCCACATGAGATGGTGCTTGACGACCCCTTGCGCACACAGTCTGTTGACAACGCTTATTGAGGGGCCTCAAGTCGCTTAGAGCAGAGAGCGTATGCGTTCTCTGTGGGTGAACCTATGTCGGGACTTGAATCCGTGCCAAGCGCTTACCTCTCCATCGGATTTTTGACCGTTGTCGGCATCATCATGCCACTGACCAACTTCCTCATCACGTGGGTGGTCCGGCCCAAGGTGGATCCGGCCCGCCCCCACATCACACGCTCCTACCTGTTGGAGGGCTATGAGCGCGACCACAGCCTCTACCCTCGTCGCCTAACCACCTTTGAGTGCGGTAGCGAACCCGTGGGAGAGGCGATGATTCAATTCCACTTCCAGTATTACTGGTACGCCATCATCTTCCTCGTCTTCGATGTGGCCTTCATGTTCCTGGTGCTTGGCGGCATGGTGACCGCCGACGCTACAAGCGTTGACGGAACGACCACGATCGAAGCTGCGGAATCCGCTCTGATGACGCTCGGTATTTTCTTTGCCACCATGTCCCTCGGGGTGTGGTACGTGTTCCGTAAGCGAGGTCGCATTTACATCTGAGGTGATTCAAATGGCAGGACAAGACGAAAACTACGCTGCATTCAACAGTCGAGCCCTCGTTGAAATGGTGGGCGATGTCACCGACGAGGCGCTCAAAGCCACGAAAATCAAACAATTCCTGAGCGTTCTCGCCGGACGATACTTCAACTGGGCAGGCCGAAAATCCCTGTTCACACTCCACTTGGGCATCAAGTGCTGCGCTATCGAGATGGCGGCTGCTGCAACGCCTCGCTTTGACGGCGACCGCTTCGGTGTGCTGTTCCGCTCATCTCCTCGCCAATCCGATGTGTTGCTGGTCAACGGCCCCATCAGCAAAAAGTTCGCTGACAAAATCGTCCGTCTGTGGGAACAAATGCCCGAGCCCAAGTACTGCATCGCCATGGGCGAGTGCGCCATTTCTGGCGGCCCTTACTTCCAATCCTACAACATCCTCGAAGGCGTTGACACCGTTATTCCGGTGGACGTATACATCCCCGGCTGCCCGCCCCGGCCCGAAGCCCTCATCGACGGTTTCGGCTTGCTTCGTGAGAAGATCATCCGCATCGGTGCAGCCCCAAGCAGTGGCCGCAAGGGCGACAAGCCCATCATCGTCGGGGAGGACTGAACATGGGGATGCGCGTCACGAACGAACAAGCAGATACAGCCGCACAAAGCGCTGTGTCGGCCATCAACGACCGCTTTGGCGGCTCGGACGTTTCGGCGACTGTTGAGCACCACGCCAACGCCCACAAGATGGCGTTCGTTCGTGCCAGTGTGCCTCCTCAACATTGGACGGCCGTGGCCAAGTACCTCCGATTTGACCTCGGCGCCAACTATTGTTCCATGGTCACGGGCACGCATTTCCCTGAAGGCGGTGCTGACCGTGGTTGGGAGGTCGTTTACCACCTCATGCGACAACCTGTCGTCGACCAAGCACCTCACACCAACACCGTTCACGTCGCTGAGGCCCTCAAAGGCGACGCTGTGCCCCTTGAATTCGAAATCATCGTCACCCTGCCACAAGGCGACGCCCCCTCCGTCCCGAGTGTTCAGAGCATTTGGGTGGGTGCTGACTGGAACGAGAAGGAAACATGGGATTTGGTGGGCATTCAATTCGAAGGCCACGATAACATGCACCGTGTGCTGAACCCGCACGACAGCCCCGATGGATTTCATCCGCTGCAAAAGCAACACAAAATCCGCTACCACGACTTCAATGAGATGTACGACGACGCCCAAGGCTTCGGTCGAAAACCAACCGATGAGGGTCGGGTTAAGTGAGGTGAAATCATGGCACAAATGTGGATTACAATGGGCCCCCAGCATCCAATGACGCACGGTCTCTGGACCCTTCGTGTCAAGGTTGACGGCGAAACCGTCGTCGACACCGAAGCCGAGCTCGGCTACATCCATCGCGGTGTTGAGAAAATTGCAGAGTCCCGGGATTTCACTCAAATCACGCCCTACTGCGACCGCCTATGCTATGTCAGCGCCATGACCTGGGCCAACTCCTACATCTATGCGGCCGAAGACCTGCTCGAGGTTGAAGTGCCCGAGCGAGCCGAATACATTCGCCTCATCGCCGCGGAATGCCAACGCCTTGCTTCTCACCTGATGTGGCTCGGTGCTTACGGGCCTGACATCGGCAGCTTGACGCTCATGACCTGGTGCATGCGAGACCGAGAGATGTTCCTCGACTTGCTTCAGGAACTTGGTGGTTCTCGAATGCACTACAACTACCCACGTGTGGGCGGCGTGAAGCGAGACATCCCTGTCGGCTTCGCCGACCGATTGGTAGCGAAGGTGAAACTCTTCGAACACCGCATCGACGAATACGAGATGATGCTGGACGAATCCACCATTTGGCTGGTCCGCCTCCAAGGTGTGGGCTACGCCAAGGCCGAAGACATGGTCAACGCCGGTGTATCCGGCCCCAACATCCGAGCCGCCGGTGTGAATTACGACGTTCGATGGGCTCACCCGTACTCGGTCTACGACCAAGTTGATTGGGAGCCAGCCGTTGAGAAGCCCACCTCGGTGAAGGGCGCTGACTGCTACGACCGCTACCGTGTTCGCATGGAAGAAATGCGACAGTCCTGCCGCATGATTTTGGACGCCATCGAGAAGATCCCAGGTGGAAAGAACACCAACTACGCCAACGGCGATGAGATGATCCTCGCCAAGGCGCCCACCCGAGCGCCCGAAGGCGCCACCGGTTTCTCGCACTACGAGTGCACCCGTGGGGCCTCTCAGTTCTACATCCAGGGTGGCGGCGACGGACGCGGAAAGAACCCCTACCGGTTGTCCATTCGCTCACCGATGTTCATCACCATCCCGTACGTTGCCAAGACGATGATCGGGTACAAAGTGGCGGACATTCCGGCCATCATGGGCAGTTTCGATCCGTGCATTGGGGAGACCGACCGTTGAGGTGATATCATGGATGACAGGTACGATTTGGTAGGCTTCTTCCTCAGCAAGGACGGATTGCTCCGTTCAGGACTCATCAACCTCCTTGAAGGCACACCGCTCGAGGAAAGCGCCGGCAGCCTCTCCTTCGCCGTCGCCACCTTTGCCTTGGTCAACGTGGTGTTCCTCTTGCTGTTCTTCTCGCAATTCGCCATTCTTTGGATTGAACGAAAAGCCGTTGCTCGTATGCAAGACCGCTACGGCGCCACCACCGCCCTCCGTTCTCTTTGGGTTGGTGAAAACGGCGTCACCGCCGGTGAATGGTGGAACATGCTCCCGTTCGGCCTGGGCAAACCCATCGGTGCAGTCAACAAGTGGCTGAACAAGAACTTCGGCAACCGAGACGAAAACTTCCCCACCGTCGACCGTGTGAACAACCGTTCGTGGATGGGCAAGACCATCGTTCCCGGATTCTTCCAAAACGTCGCCGACGGCATGAAGTTCCTCGTCAAGGAACACATGGTTCCCCAGCGAGCCGACCGACTCATCTTCGAGGTCTCACCTTTCCTCATCGTCTCTTCGACACTCTTGATTTTGGGCATGATTCCACTCTCCAGCGGCATCTACGCCACCAACCCCGATCTCTCAATTCTCTACGCCATCGCCATCTTCGGTATCGCACCCATCGGCGTGTTCTTCGCCGGTTGGTCGTCCAACAACAAATACACCCTCATCGGCGGCATTCGCTCGGCAGCCCAACTTACGGCCTACGAGATTCCGCTCCTGCTGACGCTGTTGTCGGTGGCCATTCTCTCGGGCACGTTCAACATCGTGGACAGCATTCACTTCCAGCACTCCGCTGGTGCATGGAACATCTTCTTGATGCCACTGGGCGCTGCTCTCTTCCTCATCACCATGATCGCTGAAGTGGAGCGTGTGCCGTTTGACATGCCCGAGGCTGAGGCTGAACTGGTTGAAGGTTGGTGGACGGAATACGGCGGTATGCGATTCGGTATGCTCTTCATGGCCGAATACATTCGTACCTACGCCGCTTGTTTCCTGTTCACTCACTTCTTCCTTGGCGGCTGGCACCTGCCCTTCCAAGGCACCATCGGCTCCATCGAATTCCTCGGAATCGGTGGCCTCTACTTGCTCGTCCCCGGCGCGGTGATGACCTTGGTGAAGTCGTGGCTCGTGTTCCTCATCGTGTTCGTGTGGGCTCGCTTCGCACTCGCTCGTATCCGAACGGACCAGATTTTGGAATTCGGCTGGCGCATGCTCCTTCCACTTGCTGTTTTGCAAGTCGTGTTGGCGCTCGTCTACCGATTGTACCTCTTCAACCCTGACGGCATGTCGGCCAAGAACGACGTCGGCGGCGGCATGGCTTGGGACGCCTTGGGCATCCCCTACCTCGTGCCCATCGCCACCACGCTCTTCTGGCTGGGTGTCTTCTTCGTCTATCTCAACGACGAAGACAAGTCGGTGAATCAGGAACGTATGTTCCACGTCCATACGGACAAGCCTGCGGGGACGGTCGCCCCGGGGCAGGAGTGAGGTGAACACCATGCCAATGCATCCACACGCACAACCCAATTTCAGAAACCTGTTCTGGTACCCTTTCAAGATCACGTTGATCACGGCGCTGCGAACCTTCCCGTTCATCGGGAAGCGGTTCGGCAAGCGACTGGGTGCCTACCACAACACATCCCACCCCGAGTTCCTTGACGATGGTAGCCGTGCCCGAGCCACCTCTTCGGCTGAAATGAACGACATCACTCGCCAAGAGTTTGCCCCCGACCGAGTCACCTCTGACCTCAAGCCTACGCTTTGGAAACCGCAAACGGTGCAATACCCCTACGAGCGTCTCGAGGACATGGAGCCTTGGCTCTTTGTTCCCGGCAACTACAACGGTCGTATCGGCGTCATTTGGGAAACGTGTACGGCGTGCAAGATGTGCGTCAACATCTGCCCGAACGACTGCCTTCACATGACCACAGAGTTGCGCGTTGACGTTCTCGACAATGCCGAAGGTGAGCATGCAGGCTTCGGTGCTGACCTTGAAGTCGGCAAGTTTGCTGCTGTTGAGGTGCCTGAAGTTGTGGCTGAACTCGACAGTTTCAACCACGTCACGGCCCACACCGCCCCACCCGAAGAATGGCGCTTCGCCGAAGTGCTTGACCTCTCGGGGAGCTCTGCCACCGTTCGTTGGAACGATTCGGGAGAAGAGGCCGTCGTTTCAACATCCGAACTCTACCCCGCCGACGACCAAATCGTCTCCGGCCGTATCGACCTCGGTCGCTGCATGTTCTGTGGCTTGTGCATGGAAGCCTGTGGCTTCACCTCGTTCTTCATGACCAACGAATACGACGGCATGTCCGGTTTCACCCGCCAAGACCTGTGGTTTGACGCTTCGCGCACCCGTGTCCTACCCGGTGTTCACCAGGAAGCCGTTGATGCAGAATTGGCCAAGCGAGCGTCCAAAGAACGCGACAAGCGAGCCAAGAAGGCTGCGAAGGAAGCCAAGGCTGCAGCCGAAACCCCAAAACCCGTGGAGGCCGAGGTTGAAACCGTCAAGCCCGCTGAACCGGAGGCTGTTGAGACCAAAACGCTCAGCAAGGAAGAAAAGAAGCAGGCTGAACTTGAGCGTGTAAAGGAACGCTCGAAGTCCATTGATTTCAACATCCTTGGGACAGCCAGTGCCAACGACAAGGACGACCTTCAGGCCATCAAAGGCGTGGGGCCATTCATCGAAGAGAAGCTGAACGCTCTCGGCATCTACACGTTTTCACAAATCAGCAAGATGACCAGCGAACTGGAAGACCAAGTCAACGAAGCGATCGAATTCTTCCCCGGCCGCGTCAAGCGCGACGAGTGGGCAAATCAGGCCAAGGAGTTGCTTGAACAGACCGCCAAGGGGGATGCTTGAGATGGACGTGGCCAGCGCTGCCGAAACCGGGGTCTTCTTCCTGTTTGCAGCCATTACGCTCGGTGGAGCGCTTGGTCTCATCTTTGCTCAGCGTGTGGCGCACTCAATGCTCTCGCTCATCTTCTGTTTCATGGCCGTTTCAGGAATTTTCATCCTCTTGGGCGCTGAGTTCCTCGCTGCCATTCAAATCCTGGTCTATCTGGCCAGCGTTGGTCTGGTGGTGTTGTTTGGTATCATGCTGACACGACGCCAAATTCTCGAGGAGGACTTTGAATGAAGTTCACCTCGCTATTCACCCGTCTGGGTCTTTTGGCCTTGGGTTTCATCCTCGTCGCCGTCCTCAACGATGACAGTGTCTGGGCCAACCCAGCCGCAACCACGCCAACGACTGCTGGCTTGGCCGATTCTCTGCTCAGTGAGTGGGGTCTCGCGCTCATGGCGCTCGGTTTGTTGATGTCCATGGCCATGATGGGCGCTGCCTACCTTGTTCGTGATGAGCGAATGGAAAATCTTCTTTGGGAATTTGGAGGTGAAGAGGAATGATTGACCCAGCATGGGTTTCTGGCCTCTCTGCTCTGTTGTTCGTCATCGGCTTGGCCGGTGCCTTCACCCGAAAGAACGCCATCATCGTCTTGATGTGCATTGAACTGATGCTCAACGCAGCGAACATGCAATTTGCTGCAGCTGCCGTGCACCACGGTGATACGACCGGGTGGGTCTACACCATCTTCGCTATCGCCATCGCTGCGAGCGAGGTGGCCATTGGATTGGCCATCTTCCTCGCCATGTACGGCCAACACGAATCGATTACGCTGGACGACGTGAACGTCCTGAAGAACTGAGGTGAGATGATGGCAGGTTCAGGCAGTTCAGAAATCGTACACAGCACAGCAGCGCAATACGCGCCCTACATCCTCCTCTTGCCCATGTTGGCATTCCCGGTGATTTTGTTCCTCGGGAAGATGTTCAACGGCAACAAGATGTGGAAAGAGACCCTGAAAGAAGGCGGACTCATCGCCCTCGCCTTCATGGCGGCCAGCCTTGGCTTGTCCATCTGGCTCATTTCGGACTTCATCGGCGCCTACGGCGGCGTTGAGAAGCTCTCCGATTGGACGTGGTTCACCTCCAGCATGTGGAGCACCGGCGTCGTCACCACCGAGATTTCCTTTGGATTCGGCGTTCACATCGACCACATCACCGTGATGCTGTTGTTCATCGCCTCGTTCCTGTGTTTGCTCATCAACACCTTTGCCATTGGCTACATGAACACCGATCCCATCAACGACAACCGCAACCACCGCTTCTATGCTGAGTTTGTGTTGTTCTGTTCGGGTATGCTCGGTATGGTCTTGGCCGATTCCTTCCTTTGGTTGTTCATCTTCTGGGAATTGATGGGGCTTTGTTCCTACTTGCTCATCGGCTTCTACTACGAACGCCCCAGCGCCGCCTACGCTGCCAAGAAGGCCTTCCTCACGACCCGTGTTGGCGACGTCTTCCTGATGGTTGGTCTCGCTGTTCTGTGGGACCTCTTCGGTTCGCTCGACTACGCCGTGGTCTTCAACGAGTACAACATCGACAAGGTCGCTGCTTCTAACCCAGGCACCCTCGCTTGGGCGCTCGGTTTGATGTTCATCGGTGCTGTGGGCAAATCCGCTCAATTCCCGCTCCACGTTTGGTTGCCCGACGCCATGGAAGGTCCAACCCCCGTGTCAGCCCTCATTCACGCTGCGACCATGGTCAACGCTGGTCTCTACTTGGTTGCCCGCATGTTCCCGTTCTTCGGTGCGGAATCCATGCACGGTGAGCTGGCCGATTTGGCCTTCATCATCGCCGCTATCGGTGGAACAACAGCGGTCATGGCGGCGGCCATCGCCTTTGTCCAGCACGATTTGAAGAAGGTTCTCGCCTACTCAACGATGTCCCAACTCGCCTACATCTTCACCGGCTTGGGCGCAGCGCTCTACCTGGCGAACACCCTTGACTGGCACCACGATTACAAAGCACACGGCATCGTCATCGTGGCCTTTGGTGCAGCGCTCTTCCACCTGTTCAACCACGCCATGGCCAAGGGCATGCTCTTCATGGCGAGCGGGGCGGTCATTCACGAAGTGCACCACGCGCACCACCACCTCCACCCGCACGATGACCATCATCACGACGAGGAACCCGAGGAGCTGCTCATGCTCGCCAACTACTTGGCTGACAGCGGGCAATCCGTCTTCGGATTCTTCAATTCCATCGACCTTGACCAGTCGGGTGAAATTGACACCTACGAGTTCCAAACGGCGCTCAAGAAGGCCGATATCGCCGACCTCCCACCGTGGGACATGCAGCGGCTCATGAAGGCCGTTGACATGGACGGCAATGGACGCATCAATGTCCCCGAACTGGAACTGACCCTCGGCCGTGTTCACCTCGCTTCGCTTGGTGGCCACGATGACCACCACGAGGAGTTTGACGCCCAGTCCATGGAGAACATGGGTGGTTTGGCCTCGAAGATGCCCTTGACCGCCACGGCCATGCTCGTTGGTTCACTCTCCATCATGGGCTTCCCGCTCATCGGTGGTTTCTGGTCAAAGGAAGGCATCATCGCCAACACCTGGCGGGTCGCTTTGGAAGACCCTCGTTTCTTCTACCCCGCCATGTGCGTGCTTCTGGGTGCAGCCATGACCGGGTTCTACATGTCCCGCATGTGGCTCAAGACCTTCGCCGGTTCACCCAAGACCGATGTCGCAGCGCATGTCCATCCTACGAACACCTGGATCAAGACGCCGTTGTTCATTCTGACGTTCTTCAGCCTCGCCGGTATTCTGTTTGCCAGCATGGGCTTCACCCACTGGGCTCCGGACATTGAGTATGGATTGATGTCCGACCACGGTGGTTTGTGGGGTGGCTTCCTCTACGAAATGGAGCATGTCTTTGCCAATGAGAAACCCTTCTTCTTCATCTTGACCTATGTTGCGCTGTTCATTGGTGCAGTGGTGGGTCCAGGTCTTGCTCTGTCCCTGTACGGGGGCAAACTCGACGAGGGCGAAGACGTCCTGCCCTGGTTTGGTCCCGTGCTCGCCGTGAACCAGTTCGTGAAGGGTCGCTACCACTGGGACAATTCCTCCTTCGCCACGTCCGGCTTCGCTACGGCTCTTGAGAACCGGCTTTACTTCGACCACTACTACGACATGGCCATGCTCAAGATCGTCGCTGCCTTTTCCTTCAAGGCCGCTGAGGCCGACTCCAGCGTCATCGACGGCACGGTGAAGACGATTGAGCGAACCTCTCAG
>MDTD01021357.1_pt1 | contig 27058 bp, 24 predicted proteins | sample 811221 | NCBI WGS metagenome assembly MDTD01 (sample SAMN05326646, study PRJNA326480) | marine metagenome | isolation source: seawater | place: Pacific Ocean: South West | collected 2011 | reverse complement strand
TTTTTTGGTGTCGTTAACGGCGTTGTCGTTATCATAAGATAACTCCCATGCGTTGTGTCTAACCCAATCGGTCATTACCGATTCTACATTGATGCTTTTTTGGTGTCGTTAACGGCGTTGTCGTTATCATAAGATAACTCCCATGCGTTGTGTCTAACCCAATCGGTCATTATTGGCGATTCATTGATTGTTTTTATGTGGAATCAAACTCAAATATTGGCCTAAAGGGCATTAGGTATTTTCAAGTAACGTTTTTTTCTTATTTATTCCGGGATGTTTAGAAAATTTTGAATCGTAGATAGTGTTTTTTTTGGATTTTCGGCATGGACCCAATGGGATGCGTCAATATCGCAGAAGATGGCATCTGAAAATAGCTCTTGTATGACGTGCTCGTCATTTTTTTCAATGTAATTTGATCGAGTTCCTCGTATAAATAGGGACGGGGTATGAAGCTGTTTTTTGTGAACTGGGAAATCGCAAATTATATGGTATTGATCAAAAATTGCATCGAGATTTATTTTCCACATGTACGTCTCATTGGTTCGTTCAATATTCTTAATTAAAAATTGGCGTAACTCCACACTTGGAATGTCTGTTGCAAGTGCCTCTGCCGCTTGAGTTTTATTTTTTATATTGTTTAAATTTAGTGTTTTAAGTGCATTTAAAATTCCAAGGTGATGTTGTGGGTATTTTCTTGGGGCAATATCAATCACTATGAGTTTGTTAATTCTTAAGTGTTCTCTTAGATTCAGTTGCATTGCAATCTTTCCGCCCATTGAATGCCCAATGATGATCGGTTGATTTAAATTTAAATGACTTACTAGGTGTTCAATATCAGACGCCATTTCGTCATAAGTCATGCATGGATCATGAAAGCTTCGACCATGATTTCTGCAGTCTGGGCAAATGACGTGGAACGTGTCCTCTAGATTTTTGGCAATAAATTTAAGGTTTTCCCATGAACCAAACAGTCCGTGAATTAAAATGATTGGTGGATTATTATGTGACCCAAATGATTCAAAAAATAAATGTTCTCGTTCTTTTTTCATTTGTTTGCAACAATTGTAGTATGTTTTCTTCAATTTTACGACAATTGGTACTTATGATGGTTGTTTTTGGGTTGTCATATGGTTTGTATTTATGGCCAATGGTTTATTATCTTGGTTTATTTTCTATTTCAATCCCATTCATTTATCAAATGGCTTTTTCTTTTTTTACAATGATTTTTATCATTTTATATTTGCAAACATCACTAACTTATTGGCCATTAAAGTTGTTTGTTTATTTTGGAATGGCGGTTGGTTTTTATGGTGGCATAATTTCAGGCATTTGTTTGTTAATAAACCCCTTTGTTTCTTCTGAAATTATTATCGTCTTGATGCCTGTTAGTCTGTGTTTAATATTGGTTTATGGTTATGTTAATTCTCGGCAAATTTTAATCCGAACATTATCCTTTACAAGTAAAAAAATAACACGGTCATGTCGCCTGATTTTTATGAGTGATGTGCACCTTGGCTCAGAATCTGTTCAACGCCTGCATCGATTAATTAATAAAATTAATGGCTTAAATGTTCAGGCACTGCTCATTGGTGGCGATTTAATCGATAGTAGTGGATTTGATCTAAGCGAATTATCCTGCTTAAAGAATTTAAAGATGCCAATTTATTTTGTGACGGGCAATCATGAGCGTTATCTCAAAGATTCGGCTAAAAAAATGAATGAATTAATTCATTATGGAATTCAACGCATCGATCAAAAAACACTTGAAAATTTTGGGATTCGATTAATTGGTATTGGAGACCATGCATTGAAAAATCAGCCACTGGATTGGTTCAAAAATATGCCAAAATCATCATTGTTTACCATTTTGATGGTTCATCAACCATCGCTTTGGCCAAAGGCCGCTGATTTTTGTGATCTAATGCTTTCTGGGCATACCCATGCCGGACAAATGGCTCCTTTTCACTGGTTGGTTCAGTTGCAATTTAAATTTTATAGGGGGTTGTATCAATGGAATCAATCGTGGCTATATGTGAGTTCAGGCGCTGGTAATTGGGGGCCACAACTTCGAATTGGTTCCACTTGTGAGCTGGTTGATATTCATTTGATACCTGAATAATTTTTTTATTTTTGAAATTTTATAAGATCTACTGACGAATATAATTGTTGGAGGTATTTAAAATGAATAAAATCTTAATAATGTTAACTTTATTTACTCATGTCGTTTTTGCTAATTCAAACTTTGTCGCAGGGTATGGGGTATCCAGTTTTGATGTCCCGATTATTAATTATGGGAATGTGTTTACCCATAATATTTACGTGGGTGTTGAGCAATCTTATCTTGTGAATGCGAAAGAGCAAGTGGTTGTATCGATGCTTATGTCAACCAATCGACGATTTAACACCACTTTTTTGAGTGAGCTTGAATTACAAACTGGATTTAAAAAGAAATTAACAGAAAAGGATGCCGTTGCTTTTGGGTTCCATGTATCACATTTACTCAACGAACATATTTCTGAAGTTGATTTGATTGGTTCTGGATTTGGGTTGAACATGGCCTATACTCACCAGTATTCTGACCAGTTTTCTTTGAATATTCAATGTCATACAACATCATATGGTGTGGCCAGCACGTCCTCTGGTTTTGATCGATTTACCAATCAAACCATTCGAACCTTTATTCAGTTTTTACCTTAATGACATAGGGCATATTGTATTTAGACGGGCAGCAATTTTAATTTGCAGGCATTTGGATTCATTTAAACGGTAGTGTTTTAAGTCAATTATCGGTATAATCTAAGCATGTCTAAAAAGGGACCTTCTTTATCAAATGTAGAAAAACAACGATGTTTTGACTCTTTGGATTATTTGTATTCAAAAAACGGTCATGATGATGCTCAAGAGTTGCTCCGATCCATGCAAAAACGCCTGAATGAGATCTCTGGGCAACCAACGGCAACGCGTATTAACACGCCTTATATGAATACCATTCCTCCTGAAGATGAACCGGATTACCCTGGAGATATTGAGCTTGAGAATAAAATAAGAAGTTTTGTTCAATGGAATGCCATGGCCATGGTAGTGAAGGCCAATCGTTTTCATGATGGATTGGGTGGGCATATCTCCACGTTTGCATCTTCTGCACTCTTGTATGAGGTTGGATTCAATCATTTCTTCCGTGGAAATGACGGGGATTTTAGTGGTGACCAGATTTTCTTTCAAGGGCATGCTTCTCCGGGTATTTATGCAAGAGCTTATTTAGAAAATCGATTGTCAGCTCAAAAGTTGCATAATTTTAGACAAGAACTTGCAAAGGATGGAGGGTTATCCTCTTATCCTCATCCATATTTAATGCCTGACTTTTGGCAGTTTCCTACGGTATCCATGGGGTTAGGTCCAATCATGGCCATTTATCATGCTCGGTTTAATAAGTATTTGCACGCTAGGGGAATTATTTCTGAGATACCAAAAACGTGGTGTTTTATCGGAGATGGTGAGTGTGATGAGCCTGAAACCCTGGGCGCATTATCCATTGCAGCAAGAGAAAAGTTAGATCATTTAATTTTTGTTATTAATTGCAATTTACAGCGTTTGGATGGCCCTGTTCGTGGTAATGGTCAAATTGTTCAAGAGCTGGAGTCTGTTTTTTCGGGTGCGGGTTGGAATACCATTAAGGTATTGTGGGGAAGCAATTGGGATTCCCTGATATATTCCAATGCTCAATCCGCATTGTTAAATCGATTTGATCAAGTTGTTGATGGTGAATTTCAAAAATACTCTGTTGAATCCGGTACCTATGTCAGAAAACATTTTTTTGGAAAGGATCCTGAATTGGCTGAATTGGTTAATTCAATGACAGATCAGAAATTAAAATCATTAAAACGTGGTGGTCATGATCCTAAAAAAGTATATGCGGCTTATCATAAAGCCTTTCATCATAAGGGGCAGCCGACCGTTGTTTTGGCTAAAACTGTGAAAGGATATGGTTTGGGTGAGGCTGGTGAAGGTAAGAATATTTCTCATCAACAAAAAAAGATGAATGAAAAGGAATTACGAGAATTTAGGGATCGTCTGAACGTGCCTATTGGGGATGAAGAGATTGTTGATACTCCGTTTTTTAGACCTGAAAAACAGAGTGAAGAGTATCAGTATTTGATGAATTGTCGAAATCATTTGAAGGGATTTTTGCCTGAACGTAAGGAGCGACTTCAAGCCTTTGATCTTCCTCAAAATTATGAAAAGCATTTGCAAGGTTCTGGTGATCGTGAATTGTCAACAACCATGGCATTTGTTCGATACTTAACCGAGTTATTACGGGACAAAAGCATTGGTAGCCGAATTGTACCAATTATTCCTGATGAAGCGAGAACATTTGGTATGGAAGCGTTATTTCGTCAATACGGAATTTATGCGCCTTCCGGGCAATTGTATGAGCCTGTTGATAGTGCATCACTGCTTTATTACCGAGAAGAAAAGGATGGGCAAATTCTTGAAGAGGGGATTAATGAAGCTGGCGCGATGTCGTCATTTATTGCCGCTGGCACCAGCTATTCTACCCATGGGGAGATGATGATTCCTTTTTATATTTACTATTCTATGTTTGGCTTTCAGAGAATCGGGGACTTGGCATGGTTGGCCGCGGATATGAGGACGCGAGGTTTTTTATGTGGTGGTACCTCTGGACGCACAACCTTGAATGGCGAGGGATTGCAACATCAAGATGGCCATAGTTTGATTTTAGCAAGTTCCATTCCTTCGATACAAACCTACGATACGGCATTTGGCTATGAAATCATTGAAATTATAAATGATGGATTAAAGCGTATGTATCATGACAATGAAGCGATATACTATTACTTAACGCTTGGTAATGAGAATTATCAAATGCCTTCAATGCCTAGGGGGGCTAAGAATGGTATTTTAAAGGGCATGTATAAATTTAAAGTCCTTAAAAAAGGCGGAACGAATATTAACATTTTAGCCAGTGGATCTTTGGTTAATGAGGCCGTGAAGGCTCAGCAAGATTTGGGTGATCAAGGGATTGGGTCTACCATTTGGTGTGTGACCAATTATAAACGTTTGCGTGAAGAGTCATTAGAGGCGGATCGTGACCACCTACTGTATCCAAATAAGAAGAGAAAATTATCGTATTTGCAATCTTTATTGCAAAAAACAGACGGTCCTTTTGTTGCCGTTTCTGATAATATGAAAATGGTATCTGATCAGATTGGGCAATGGATTCCTGGGGGCCTACTCAGTTTAGGGACCGACGGTTTTGGGCGAAGTGATACGCGAGAAAATTTACGTGATTTCTTTGAAGTTGATAAAAAAATGATTGTGTTGGCAAGCATTTCCCAACTTCATCGGCAAGGTTTCATTGATAAAAAATTATTTGATAAAGTGTATGGGTTATTGGATATTAAAGCGAATCGTCGCAATCCGTTTCGAACATAATTAAGGAGAAGAAAATGGACATTAAAATACCTTTTTTAGGTGATGGTATAGATTCAGCAAATGTTGTTGCCATTTTAGTGCAACCCGGTGATACTGTTGAAATTGATCAAACCTTATTGGAATTGGAAACAGATAAAGCAACAGCCCCAGTGCCATCATTGTCGATAGGTACTGTTGAGCAAGTGATTGTTAAAGAGGGGGATGTGGTTAAAGAGGGAATGGTTGTTGTTAAGTTAAGTGGGTCATCAGAGGATGTTCCCAAAACAACGCCACCAGTAGAGACGGTTAAACCTGTTCCTGAAACTCAACCAGAAAAGGTTGTTTCTATGGTGGATACAAACAATGCAACGTATGATTCTTTGGGGGATATTACAGAGGTTAATGCTCAACCATCCATTAAAACGTTTGCTCACTTATCGGGCTTGGATATTTCTCGAATTCAAGGCACTGGCCATGGTGGCAGAGTGACTTGGAATGATGTGAAATCTTTTGTGTCTTTTTTACAATCTAAGGCATTTTCTGATGATCAAACAGTGACTGAAACTAAAACAGCCGTGACCAAACCATCCATTGATTTTTCTAAATTCGGACCTATTGAAACCCTTAAATTGACATCATTGCGCCAAAAAATTTCGAGTCATTTATCACATGCTTGGAATGATATCCCTCATGTTACTCAATTTGCAGATATCCAAATTGATCACGTCATGGGGTTAAGAAAAACGGTTAATGCAAAGCTAAAGAAAAATGAGATCAAGTTAAGTGTTACGGTGTTTATTTTGAAGGCAATTGCTGAAACTTTAAAATCATTTGACCAATTTAATGCAAGTTTAAATGGTGATGACGAGCTAATTATTAAGAAGTATTATCATTTGGGTGTTGCTGTTGATACTGATTCAGGATTGGTTGTTCCAGTAATCAGAGATGTTGATAAGAAATCGTTGCAAGAGATTGCCGTCGATTTGGATGCGTTGGCTCAAAAGGCGCGAGATAAACAATTATCCCTTGAAGATATTCAGGGGGCAACCTTTACGTTGTCTAATTTGGGTGGCTTGGGTGCATCTCATTTTACACCGATTGTTAATTCTCCTGAGGTGGCGATCCTTGGTACTGGAAAGGCTAATTTTGTTGCAAAGGTTGATAATAAAACAAAAGAAATATTTAATCATTTGATGATGCCTGTGGCATTATCTTATGATCATCGTGTAATTGATGGCGCAGATGGGGCGCGATTTGTTCAAACATTAACTCAAAATATTGAGTCATTTGATAAAAAGTGGGTGAAATAGAATGAAAAAAGAGCAAAAAGATATCATTGTTATTGGTTCAGGCCCTGGTGGTTATGCGGCTGCATTTTACTTAGCTGATCATGGCAAAGATGTTCTATTGGTTGAAAAAGATACCTTGGGTGGTGTTTGTTTAAATAGAGGATGCATTCCTTCGAAGGCGCTTTTGAACATCGCCGGCACCATTGATAAGGCAAAAAAAAGTACTGAGAAGGGGCTGACTTTTAATTCTCCTGAAATAGATCTTGATCAAATGAGGGAATGGAAATCGTCTGTTATCGATAAATTAAGGCAAGGCATTGCTGGATTGGCCAAGGCTAGAAAAGTTGAGGTTATCCAGGGTAGGGCTGTGTTTGATGATTCAGAAACCCTTCGTGTTGAATCGGATTCTGGCCAATCGTATTATTCTTTTAATCAAGTGATTATTGCGACAGGATCTCGCCCATTTATTCCACCGTCTATGGACTTGGGAAATCCAAGGATTATGACCTCAACTGAAGCGTTAGATTTAGAAGAAATTCCAAAAGAATTATTGGTTGTTGGTGGTGGTTACATTGGTATGGAACTGGGAAGTGTTTATGCAAGTTTAGGTTCCAATGTATCGGTTGTTGAAGCATTGCCAGAAATTCTAGCGGGTGGTGACACTGATTTAGTTCGTGTATTTCAAAAATACGTATCTCAAAAATTGAATCAGATTTACACATCATATTCTGTTAAAAAAATGTCAACCAAAGGAAAGAAAATTCAGGTTGAGATGGCCAATGATGATGATTCAAAAACATTGGATTTTGATAAGGTACTCATAAGTGTTGGGCGGTTACCAAATTCAGATGACATTGGATTAGAAAATACCAATGTTAAGATTGATGATAAAGGGTTTATTATTATTGATGATTGTTGTGAAACCACCAATCCAAATATTTTTGCTATTGGTGATGTTGCCGGCGGTATTCAATTAGCGCATAAGGCCACAAAAGAAGCTAAGATTGCATCCCATAAAATTTTAGGGGATCCTTCCCTTAAACTGACAGATTTTGTAATTCCAGCCGTTGTTTTTACCGATCCTGAAATTGCTTGGGTCGGAATCACAGAAAAGGAAGCAAAAACAGATAATATTCTTATTAAAGTGAGCAAATTTCCTTGGACAGCCAGTGGACGAGCATTGACATTATCAAGAACTGAGGGAATGACAAAAATCATTTCAGATCCTGATTCAGGCCGAGTTTTGGGTGTTGGGATCGTTGGTGAGCATGCCGGTGACTTAATTTCAGAAGCGGCTTTGGCCATTCAGTCTGGAATGACAGTGATGGATCTTGCTGAAACAATTCACCCTCACCCAACCTTATCCGAAAGCTTGATGGAGTCGGCTGAGCATGCACTTGGGTTATGTACTCATATGGTTCCAGCCAAAAAATAGTATAGTATTTGAAAATTTAGGTTTATTTATTATATATATATATCGATAAAAGATACCATGAATATTGGTATCATTTTACCGGAAATAGGGGGCTTCTCTTCTGTTTCACTTGAATTTAATAAATGGCATCGCGTTATGTCAGATTTGGGCCATAAGATTTTTATAATCACTGGAAAATCACGTTCATTTTTTAATAATGTAACGGTAATGTCGGATATTTTTCCAGAAAATGATTTTAATATGAATTTTTCATCGAAACTGCTTGAATTAACGGATGAGGATACCGCTGATATTAATGATTTTGAACAGCTTGCTTACCGAATTGAAGCCATTATTCATAATTGGGTAGATACAAATCAACTGGATTTATTAATTGTAGAAAATTATTTTTCAATTCCAATCAATTTACCTGTCAGTTATGCTCTATATATATTGTTTCAGAAAGTATCCATTAAAAAGATTGTGAAACATCATGACGCTTTTTATCGGAATAATGTTGAAAAATTAAGTCCCTCAATATTTATAAAAAAGGTCATGTTATCCTGTTTTCCAATTGATGGTGAAAATATTTTGCATATTTCTTCAAATCGATTAATTAAGTCCTACTTAAAGGAAAAGTGCCATGTGGATTCCATTATTATTCCATATGTTATAAATTTTAAGGAATCTTTGACCTTGTCTAATTCTCCTTTATCCAATCTTAATGATACGTTTGAAATTCAATTATCAGATAAAATATTGATGAACTTTTCAGATCTATTGCCATCCACAGGGTTTGATCAAATTTTACAATTATTAGAAAATATTCAAGATGATTCGTTTAAAATTATTTCGGTGGTTAGAGAGCATCGCGATTACTTGGACTATTATGATTATTTAACTCAAAAAATTGAGCATTTAAATTTGTCATCTCGGATCATATTAATTAAAGAGGAATCGTTACTTACCAAAGATTTTGTTAATATTGATTATTTATTTACATTTGCGAAAGGTATTTTATGCTTGGATCATGGGGTTGGATTTGGCCAACCGTTGCATATGGGGATTCGTCATAAATGTCCGCTATTATTTTGTACTCAGTCTCAGCTTGATTGGTTGGAGTTGTCAGATTTAGGATGTAAGTTGGTTAATATTTCTGATAAATTAAATGCTCAAGATATTGTTCTAATTAATCGTCATATAAATATGGATGTGGATTGGGGAGAAGTTAATTACGGTTTAATGAAGCAATACTATTCAATGAGTTTTTTGCAATATTTAGTCAATGGCGTATTAATGCGTGTTTAAACGTCTTTTTCAAACGTTTTTAGGAATATTTGGGTGATTTCAGAGCGGTAAATTAATATTTTAATAATGGCTGACATTGGAACCGCAATAAACATTCCGGCAATCCCCCAAATGTACCCCCAAAATAATAATGAAAGTAAAATCACAACTGGATGCAGTCCTAAATTTTCTCCGAGCAATTTCGGATCAAGTATGTTTCCGATGAAAAACTGTGTCGAAGATAATAAACTTAATATTAATATAAAAGAGAACCCAAAATTAAATTGTAAAAAAATGATTGGCGTTGCTGCCAATATTGCAATAATTGAACCAATATTCGGTATGAAATTGAGAAAAAAAGTAATGGTCGCAAGTAGTAGGGCGACTTCAACTTTAAAGATGAATAACACAATGAAGGTAATGAGTCCGGTTAAAAATGACGTGAAAAATTTGGTTGCAATATAACGCGTTATTTTTGATTCTACTTCATCGTCAATGATCTGTCTGGCCGTTTCTGATTTCTCGCCAATGGCAATAAATAGTAAAAATACCAAGACCAAAACAATATTGCTTATAATACTTACGACACTGCTTGATAAATAACTGATCCAATCTAAAATGGGCAAAGCCCTTAAGAATTGTTCAATAATACTGAAGTCAAGTTTAATATTAAAACGAGTAAGTAGCGGGGAGTTAGAAAAATAATCAACCAATAGAAATAGATTGTTATAGTATAATTTACCACTATCTATGATGCTTTTAATCGAAATCCCAAGGATAAGTGTGAATCCCGTAAACGCTGCTGAAAGTAATGTGAATGTTACGAGCAATGCAATAATTCTTGGCAGTTTGAACTTTTCTCGAAGAAATCGTAGCACCGGAGTAATAATAAAATACAAGAAAATTGAGAAAACAAATGGGACAAGAATTGTTTTCATGGAATAAAGTGCAAATGTAATTCCAATAGCACTTAGGGTAATTAAACTTGCTGGAATAATATTATCTCTTAATGGAGTCATGTTAATATTTTATCACTCTTTTGATTTATTGATCCAGCAAGCTTAAAAAAATGTTATTTTGGACGAGCTTCGTTCACTCGAATTTCGCGTCCTTTTAATTCTTTTCCGTTGAGTGCTTCAATCGACGCATTACCTTCTTCACTTGAGCTCATTTCTACAAACCCAAAACCTTTTGAATTTCCTGTTTCACGATCCTTAATTATTTTTACGCTTTTCACTTCACCGTATGCCTTAAACGCGTCTTCAAGCTCTTCTTCCTCTAGATTGTAAGATAGGTTTCCAATATATAAATTCATTCATTCACTTCCTTAAGATAATTATGTGTTAACTTTAGTTTGTATTTAGTTTTTATTCAATATTTAATTTTTTTTATTTTACGATTCTCTTTTAATCATATTAATTAGATGCTGAGATGTGCTTTTTATTTATCGGATATGATGATCTAAGCTTATCTGGCTCCCCCGGTAAGATTCGAACTTACGACCCAGCGGTTAACAGCCGCTTGCTCTGCCACTGAGCTACAGGGGAGTGACCAATGAACCTATTTTATTGTTTGGGATTAAATAAATCAAGACTTTCATTGAATTATTCTGGTTGTAATATATATTTTTTAAGTGTTTATTTTAATATTATAAATTTGGGTGAGCTGGTGTACTTTATGCTTTTTTTTGATTATAATTATTAATGATTTCAATTTAATTAGGGAGAGTTTAGTGTTTAAAGATTTGAAGGTTGTTTATATTGCAGGGTTTGTCCTGTTAACTATATTTGGAGCTTATTATTATCAGGATATTTTATTTAGTAAGCCATCATCCCCGGTTTCTGTTAATACGCCCAAAGAAACGGTGATCCGTAAGTTTAATGTGAAGGGTATGTTTTGTGAATCTTGCAAATCAAAGATTGAAACGGCGGTTAACAATATTCCAGGGGTTGTTTATGTTGAGGTTGATCAAGAAGCCAATGAGATGAAGGTGACCTATGATGCGATGAATGAATCCATTCAACAAACATTGTCAACGGTTAATTCATTGGGGTATACGACGGGTTTAAAGAGTTCATCGGGTAAGTTGCAAGTGCTCGATTTTAATGTGACGTTTCAATAATATGGATACATTATTAATTTCATTAGCACTGGTTCCCGTTTTAGGTATTCTTGGACAATGGATTGCCTGGCGTACTCGTTTGCCCTCCATTATTGTATTGTTATTTTTGGGCTTTCTTGCAGGTCCTATATTATCCATATTAGATACTGATCTTGTCTTTGGGGATATTCTATATCCATTGGTGTCGCTTTTGGTATCGGTCATTGTTTTTGAGGGTGGGCTTAATTTACGTATTCGTGATTTGAAGAATATTGGCGCTTCGTTATTTCGATTGGTATTTATTGCGCCGCTGATTACCATCACCTTAATGTACTTGGCGACTCACTATATATTGGGCGTTTCGTCTGAGCTTTCGATTATGTTTTCAGCGTTAATGGTGATTACCGGGCCAACCGTTATTATTCCTTTATTGCGGCACATTAAAGTTAGCCCTAAAATATCATCATTGATTCGATGGGAAGGAATTTTGATTGCTCCAATTGGTACGTTTTTGATTGTATTGGTGTATCAATCGGTCTTTATTTCAACAGAGCATTTACTTAAAACGACATTTTTAATCTTAATTAAGACCATGGCCATTTCGACATTTATTGGCCTGTTGGGGGCATACATTATTATTTTGTTTTTTAAACGGAATTGGGTTCCTGACTTTCTTCAAGAGCTCGTTACACTGGTAATGGTTTTTACATCATTTATTATGTCTAATTTTGTTCAACAAGATTCGGGTATTTTAACCGTGGTATTGATGGGTATTATGTTGGCTAATCAGCAACAGATTTCATTGCAACATGTTAAAGTTTTTAAGGAAAACCTGAGAATATTATCCATATCAACATTATTTATTGTGTTGTCATCACGGTTGGTTTTTGATGATTTAATATCCTTGCTTGATGTTAAGCATTTTCTATATTTATTGAGTTTGATTTTTATTGTACGCCCGTTTGCAACGTTTGTTTCCTTAATTCGAACACAGTTGGGGTTTAAAGAGCGGCTGTTGATGGCTTGGATTGCGCCGCGTGGTATTGTTACCGCATCGATTGCGTCATTATTTGCTTTGCGCTTGGTCAACTTGGGTGTGCCTCAAGCTGAAATTTTAGTGCCGCTCACCTTCTTGGTACTGATTTTTACAGTTGTTGTCTATGGTTTCTCGTTGAATCCATTTATTCGAATGATTAAATTGCAAGACAATGAAAAGGTTGGGGTGCTTGTTGTCGGTGCCAATAAAGTATCGGTGGCGATTGCTCGATTGCTGAATAAAATTGAAAACATTGATGTGACTGTTGTTGATTCGAATCGAAAACGTGTTCAATATTCTCGAATTGATGGAGTTAAGGCATTGCATACCTCTATTTTTTCACCCAGAGTTCTTGAGGATATACAATTGGGTGCGTATCAATATTTGATTTCACTAACTGAGAATGATGAAATCAATGCGCTATCCTGCATTCAATACTCCGAAATTATTGGGTCCGCCAATGTTTTTCGTTTTCCCCCATCCGCGATTAATGCATCTCAAACTGAGGGGTTAAAAATGGTTGAGTTAGGTCATAATATTACCCCGCATGATTTTCAATTCTTTTTAACATCATTTGAAAACAATGATTCGTTTAAATCCATCACCATCATTCAAGATATGTCATTGGATGATTTTACATCTCAATATGGCGCCAACCTTGTCCCGGTTATTGGTGTTTCATCTTCGAATCAAATTAAAAAGGCGAAGAATACAGATGAATTTATGAAGGATGATTGTTGGATTGTTTTTGACACAAAGAAAGTTTCCTTGCAGCAAGATAATTCTGATGATTGATTTTTAATATTTTTCTAGACAAACGATCCATGACTAATTAATATAATATACATAACTTAGTGGTCCCATCGTCTAGTGGTTAGGACATCAGGTTTTCATCCTGGCAACCGGGGTTCGATTCCCCGTGGGACTACCACATATTGAGCATCTTTACCTAATTTAATTCCAGTCTGTAGCTAGCACACCTATCCCTTCAATAATTTCAATAAATCTAACTCAAAAAAAACTGTTTCGAATTTGGTGACATTATTGTTGGCAGCTCAATTGCCTTCAAATGCATCTAGTGTCTATAAGTCAGCGACTTTAACACCAGCAACAAATCCAACTTTTGTACCTCTTCAACAGGTTTAAAATCCATTTGTTGATGATAAGTTTTCAATGAATACGAATAAATGGTGCCAAGGTGGACTGTCTCCAACAAATAAAGTCCTTTTGTTCTGATTTTGATCGTTGCGTACAAATGAAGATTTCCAGATCCTAGAATGTGAGCTTCATTTACTTAAGTCGTGGGTTGTTTTTTGTTACTATTAAGTCATGGTCATTATTCGATTAATCATACATTACTTATTACTGGGGACGGGGATAACATCACCGTATGAAGATGAATTTTCGACGGATGATTCTTAATGGCTCTCGTATTAATTCTTTAATTAAATAAAATTACTGAATGAATAAAGTTTCCTTCTTTAAAAGTCTTGGGCGTTTACTTTTCTTGCAAGACGTTTTTAAATGGGGATGCATTGAGTATTGCCGCTGAAACTTTTCCGGATAAATTGAAAGTGAATTTTTAAATAACTAAAAAGGGCAGCTCATGATGTTCAGCATAGTTCCAATTTAAAAAATATTGTGATTACTGATAAAAAGGTTCCTGTTAACTAATACGTGAAGATTGACTCTTAGCGATTATTTTAAAAATTTGAGTTTTTTTGTTAAACTGTAAATAATAACTGAAGTTAGGTGATTAAAAATGACAAAAAAATCTCAAACTGCTGCAAAATCATTGATGGATGCGTTGGAAAAATTAGGTGTTGAGTATATCTTTGGGTATCCAGGTGGTGCAGCAATGCCAATATTTGATGCATTGTATGATTCGAAGATTAAATTAATCTTGGTTCGGCATGAACAAGGAGCGACTCACATGGCTGATGGCTATGCACGTGCGACTGGCAAGCCTGGGGTTTGCTTGGTCACTAGTGGTCCAGGTGCGACAAATACAGTCACTGGTTTATTAACGGCACAAATGGATTCTGTGCCGTTAATCGTTATTAGTGGACAAACCATTTCGCCAATGTTGGGTAAGGATGCTTTTCAAGAGGCGGATGTGTTCGGCATTACAGCGCCAACCGTCAAGCATAGCTATTTGGTTAAATCACCCAATGATGTGCCACGTGTGGTAAAGGAGTCGTTTCATATTGCGACAACTGGACGACCGGGTACCGTTGTGATCGATATGCCAAAAGATGTGTCCAGTGCAGAATGCGCCGTCACTTTTGATGAGGCCCAAATGGATCTTCCTGGTTACGAAGCCTCACCAACCTATGATTTTTCGAATATAGCAGCAATGGCCAAGTTAATTCAGGCATCAGAGAAGCCATTGTTATTGGTGGGGCATGGGGCCATTATTTCCAAGGCGTCCAAGGAAGTATTGGCCTTGGCTGAAACCTTGCAGGCACCAGTGGTGACGACCAAGTTGGGCAAAGGGGTGATTCCTGAGACGCATTCATTGGCGTTGGGGATGCTGGGCATGCACGGTACGGTGGTCGCAAATCGTGCGGTTGCAGGTTGTGATATGATTTTTTCGATTGGTAGCCGTTGGGATGATCGAATTACGCCTGCTGATATTAGTAAGTTTTGCCCTGGTGCAACCAAACTTCACATTGATGTTGATCCGGCTGAAATAAATAAAATTGTCATGCCAGATTGCTCGATCGTTGCGGATGCCAAGCAGGCCTTAAAAAAACTTATACCTAAAATAAAGCCACTTAAAACGAAAGCGTGGCTGGATTATTTGAATAAAGAACGAAAAAAGCACCCGTTATCGTATAAAATCCATGGTGGTTTAAAAGCTCAACATGTAATTGACGAACTATGGATCCAAACCAAAGGGGATGCATTGGTGACCACAGATGTCGGTCAGCATCAAATGTGGGCGGCACAGTTTTACCGAAATAATAAATCCAACGGCTGGATCAGTTCTGGTGGGGCAGGTACCATGGGGTACGGGGTACCCTCTGCGATCGGCGCTCAGTTGGGATGCCCCAACGATACGGTATTATCGATTAGTGGCGATGGTGGTTTTCAAATGATGATGTGTGAGCTGGCAACGGCGTTCATTCATAAATTGCCCATTAAATTTGTGGTGATTGATAATAAATATTTGGGAATGGTTCGTCAGTGGCAGGAGTTGTTTTTTGATGATCGCTTGTCAGGTGTAGACTTGGAAGGTAATCCTGATTTTGTTAAGTTGGCGGAAGCCTTTGGCATTAAAGGCATTCGAATCAAGCGCCCTGCAGATGTTAAGAAGAAGATTAAAGAAGCGTTAGATTATAAAGATGGCCCTATTTTGATTCATGCGGAAGTTGTCAAACAAGACAATGTGTTTCCAATGATTCCAGCAGGTGGTGCGGCATCTGATATGCTCATTGAACGACCAAAGAAAAAAATGGCAAAGCCGAAGGGGAGTACGTAATATGTCTCAAGAAAGATTGCATACCATCAGTTTATTTGTGGCCAATAAGCCCGGCGTTTTATTGCGGGTTACCATTGTGTTTGCTCGCCGTGGATTTAATATTGAATCTTTGGTCGTGTCTACTGCGTTTGATGGACGCTACTCAAGAATGACAATTACAGCCAAAGGTGCGGATAAGGACTTGGATCAAATTGTAAAACAGTTGGGTAAATTGGTGGATGTGATTGATTCGAAAGATAATAGTGAAGTATCTGCCCTGGAACGTGAGTTGGCCTTAATTAAAGTTCAAGTTTCTCAGAAAGAACGGCAAGAATTATTGCAAGTTGTGGATCATTTTAAATCTAAAACCATAGACATTACCGATGATTCAATCATTATTGAAGTGTCTGGTGGGTCGGATAAAATAAGCGCATTTATTGATTTAATGTCGCCGTATCAGGTGATTGAACTCGTAAGATCTGGTAAAATGGTCATGCAGCGTGGTTTGCAGAAAGAGGTGTAATATGTCCGGAAGTATTTTTGGTTCTGTATTTAAAGTATCAACCTTTGGTGAAAGTCATGGCCTAGCCATTGGGTGCGTGATTGATGGTTGTCCGCCGAATATTGAATTAACCGCAGATGATATTCAGTTTGAGCTGGATCGACGTCGTCCCGGACAGAGTTCGGTAACAACGCCAAGAAAAGAATCGGATACTGTTGAAATTTTATCGGGTGTTTTTGAAAATAAAACCACTGGGGCACCCATTGCTTTGTTGATTCGTAATGCCGATCAACGATCAAAGGATTACTCCAAAATTAAAGATGTTTTTCGACCCGGGCATGCGGACATGACCTTTCATGAAAAATATGGCATACGCGATTATCGTGGTGGGGGACGGTCTTCGGGTCGTGAAACGGCTTGTCGGGTGGCGGCCGGTGCGGTTGCCAAAAACGTATTAAAGCATTTTGGTATTCGTTGCATGGCTTATACCGATCAAGTTGGCCTGATTAAGGCCAATACCTTTGATGAAAATGAAATTGAGAATAACCCCGTGCGTTGCCCTGATCCAGTGGCGGCGAAGGATATGGTGCGTTTAATTGAAGATTTAGCCAAGGATGGGGATTCCATTGGTGGCGCTGTTACGTTATTGATTCAAGGTGCTCCAACAGGATTGGGGGATCCAGTATTTGATAAGTTTGATGCAGTGTTATCTCATGGTTTGATGTCGATTGGGACCATTAAAGGCATCGAATTTGGAGAAGGTTTTGGTGCCATTGCCATGAAGGGGTCCGATCACAATGATGTTTTTGTTGAATCCGATGATGGCATTTCAACAAAAACCAATCATGCTGGTGGTATTCTTGGCGGGATTACCAATGGTCAGGAGATTCGTTGTCGATTGGCAATAAAGCCACCGTCATCCATTTCGAAGTCTCAACAAACCGTAACAAAAGACGGGGTATCAACGGATGTGTCGGTTACCGGTCGTCATGATCCTTGCATTTGCCCGAGGGTGGTGCCAGTGGTTGAGGCCATGGCGGCGATTGTTGTGTTGGACCGTTTATTGATTCAAGAAACGGTATCTTTGGTTATCCCCCAATAATCTCAACAAAAAATTCGTAATCTTCAAACCCTAGGGATTCATACAACTGGTGTGCGTTCTTATTTGTTAGGGTTACACCCAGTCCGGCGGCTGTGTATCCTGCGTTATACAGTTGTTTCATGCTGTGTTTGATTAAGTGTTTTCCTAACCCCATGCCTTGATATTCTGGCAATAGTGCAACGTCCATGATCCACCCCATGTTGAGTTCGCCATGTTTTGTATGCACAATTTCAATGAGTCCAATTGGGGTTTTCTTATAGCTCATTAGTAGGGATGCCTCGTTGATCGGGTTGCCATGCTTGTTATTGCGTAGGTCGTTTGCAAATTTTGCGCGTTTTTTTTCAGATTCATAAACATTATAGCGTTCAATATTAATTCGATGTTTATGTGCGTTAAAACTAATGGTTCCACAGATATCGTTATCGTTCACTGTTAACTTTTGAAAGCTGACATCTGGAATGGGTTTAATTTCATTAAATGCTTGAATATGTTTATGGGACATTCGAACACGTTCTTTTTCTTTTAGGCCAAGGCGTAAAAATTCATCTCTATAATGAAAATTTGATCGAAATTGAATGAGTTCCAATATGTTGTTACCAATGATTTTTTCTGTGGTTAAAAGATAGGCAAAACTAGCTTCATCATTTTCTTCGATGGTATGCACGATGAGATTGCCATAGTATTGATCAATGATTTCGAGAATTGCAATGCCCGTGATCTTGCTATCGATGTTTTCAAAAAAGTGTGTTGTCGTATTGGCGGCGCTTATTTTTTCTAATAAGAAGGCTTTGCAATTTGAGTTTGGATCAAACGTTTTACAGAGCTTATCCGCATGGTCAATAATCATGTTTTTTATCTCAGGTGCAATTGTTGTATGTAATTTCATGATAGTTGTATGTGCTTTTTTATTGTATTTGGAAATGTCAGAGGCTGTAAATCTTTTTTTGGTAGATCAAAGTTAATTAAATGGATGGTTCCACAGTGTGCTTTTTTTTCTTTGATCTGAAAAACTTTCTTAGGCAACATCATGGTGAGTGTGGTTGTTGCGATAACCGCCATCGATGATTGTTTATGTTCACTTAATCCCGATGGAATATCAATTGAAACAATTGGCATGCCACATTGATTTATTTGCTGAATGATACGTTGAGTTCTTTGATCAAGTGGTCGGTTTAAGCCCGTCCCAAACAGCCCATCAATTAGGGTTGCATTAATGGGTAGATTTGTAAGTTTATGGATGACTTTGACGCTTTTTTGATGCATTAAATCAATAAAGTACTTGTCGGTTTTAATGCTTTTATGGTCAAGATATGCATACAGTGTGTAGTGCTTTTCTAATTGCATAAAGGCACTTAATACATCCCGTCCATTGTTTCCTTTTCCAATAATTCCAATGATGGGGCCTGATCGGATGTTTTCATGGACCCATTGAGAAATCCCCTGCCCAGCTTGATGAATGAGTGTTTGCATTGGAATGTTGAAATCTCGGATTAGTTTATCATCAAGTTCTTTTGCTTCTTGATAACTGATGTGGCTTATTTTTTTCATTGGTTATTTCATTATCGATAATATCATTTTTTTTGTGTATTTATCTTAGTTTTATGAGGGATATTTTAATTCATTTTTTTATTGATTATAATTAAGAAAATTATTCATTCTTTTACTATTTAAAATTAGTCAAATATAGTAAAAGTTATATATTAATTTTTATCAATATTTTTCATATTTACGCACGAAATGACCTTGGTTTTTGGGGGTTTTTTAAAAAAAAAATATTTGACTATCTTTTTACATTTTTATTAATATCTACATTAAGCAATCAGCTTTTCCACTTTATAAATATTAGTTCACAACAGGAGTATTACATGAACCAAGTCATCGATAAAATCATTAAGCGTAATGGAGCGATTGTTCCCTTTGAAAGGAAGCATATCTTTTCAGCTTTAGAAAAAGCGTTTTATTCAGAAAATATAACGGATTTGGTTTTGGTTGCTAACTTGGCGGATCAAGTAGTGAACGAAGTGTCGAATAGGGCAGATCTTTCACAACCCTTACATGTAGAGGTTGTTCAAGATATTGTTGAAGAAATTTTAATGAAAACCGGCCATTATAAAGTTGCTAAAAATTACATTATCTATAGAGAAACCCATCAAAAAGTTCGAGAAGAGAAAACCATCGAAGAAATTAAGGATGGAAAACTAACATTATCAAGTGATCTTTCTTCTGAAGTTTTTGATCCTGTATATATTGAAAAAAGATTGCATTTATTATCGTTTCAGTTAGAGAATATTGATGTTAATGCCATTTGTCAGTCGGTTATCAAACAGGTGTATCGGGGCATTACCAAAGATGATTTGAACAAAATAGTTTTGAATTCTATCCGTGAACGCATTGAAAATCACTCAGATTATACCTTGTTATCGAGTCGTTATGCATTGGATTTATTATCAAAGAAAATTATTGATTCTCATATTACGGATGCTGATTATCAAGCCAAGTATTCTCAAGCGTTTTCGTCTTACATTCGAAAAGGTGTGAAGTTGGAAATGTTAAATCAAGAGTTTTTAACGTTTGATTTGGATCAATTATCTCAAGCGATTGCTTCTAAAAATGATTTGAAGTTTAAATATTTGGGGGTTCAGATTGTTCAAGATCGTTATTTGTTAAGGGATCGTTCAACGTCACGAGAAGTTTATGAACTTCCTCAATGGTTTTGGATGCGTGTTGCCATGGGATTGTCTTTAAAAGAAGAACAACGTGAAAAACGTGCGATTGAATTTTACAATGTTTTATCTAGCATGGATTTTGTGTCTTCAACACCAACCTTATTCAATAGTGGAACGTTGCACTCACAAATGAGCTCTTGTTACATTAATATTACAGATGACTCATTGAAAGGTATTTTTAAATTATTTTCAGATAATGCCATGTTAAGCAAATGGGCTGGCGGAATTGGTACAGATTGGACCCCAGTCCGTGCTACTGGATCTCGAATTCATGGGACCAATGGAGAATCACAAGGCGTTATACCTTTTATCAAAATTTTTAACGATACGGCGTTGGCTGTTAATCAAGGTGGTAAACGTAAAGGCGCAATGTGTGCGTACATGGAAGTATGGCACTTGGATTTTGAGCAATACATTGAGTTGAAGAAAAATACGGGGGATGAACGTCGCCGAGCGCATGATATTAATACCGCATGTTGGATTCCCGATTTATTTATGCAGAGGCTTCAGAATAAAGAAGATTGGACATTCTTTTGTCCGTCAGATGTTCCTGAATTGCATGACTTATATGGTAAAGAGTTTAAAGAAAAATACGAATATTACGAGTCCTTAAACTTGCCTCGAGCTAAGAAAATCAACTCATTTGACTTATGGCGAAAAATGTTAACTATGTTATTTGAAACTGGGCATCCATGGTTTACTTTTAAGGATCCGATTAATTTAAGATCTCCACAAGATCATGTTGGCGTTGTTCATTCTTCCAATTTGTGTACTGAAATTACACTTAATACATCAAAGGATGAAACAGCTGTTTGTAACTTAGGCAGCATTAATTTGGCCAATATGGTATCCGAAGGTCAATTAAATGAAGAAAAAGTTGCGAAGACTGTTCGAACTGGTATTCGCATGTTGGACAATGTGATTGATAATAACTACTATCCCACACCAGAGTCAGAAAAAGCCAATTTTCGTCATCGTGCAATCGGGCTAGGGATGATGGGGTATCAAGATGCCCTGTATCAATTAAATATTCAGTTTGATACAGAAGATAATCTAAGTTTTTCGGATCGATCAATGGAAATGATATCCTACTATGCTATTTTAGCCAGTTCTGAACTCGCAAAAGAGCGTGGTGCTTATGAAACGTTTAAAGGAAGCAAGTGGGATCGTGGAATTTTTCCATATGATACTTTGGCCTTATTGGAAGAGCATCGTGGTGAAACCCTGGACTTGGATAAGCAAATAACCATGGATTGGGATTATGTTAAATCACACGTGAAAACGTATGGCATGAGAAATTCCAATACAATGGCCATTGCCCCAACGGCAACAATTGCTAATATTGCTGGAGTCTATCCTTGTGCTGAGCCTGCATTTAAAAACATTTATATGAAAGAAAATTTATCAGGAAATTTCATTGTTATTAATGATGCTTTGATTGACCGATTGTCTCAACACGGACTCTGGAATGAGCATATGTTGAAACAAATTAAACTACACAATGGAAGTATTCAAGAAATTCCTGAAATTCCATTAGAAATAAGAAATTTATTTAAAGAAACATTTGATATTGATATGCAATGGATCATTAGAGCTGCATCGCGTCGAGGTAAATGGATTGATCAAGCGGCATCCACCAATATTTTTGTTAATTCAACGTCTGGAAAGTACTTAAATGATATTTATACATTGGCATGGACATCTGGACTTAAAACAACCTACTATTTACGTTCATTAGGTGCCACGCAAGTGCTTAAAACAACATCTGAAGCAGAGACCTCAATTAATGAGCCGGTTCAGTCAGAAAAACCTGTCATTAAGGCGGAGTCAACCACAATGACGGCTACTGAATCTAAGGATCAAGATAACTCTAGTCCTGAGTTGATGATGTGCAAGCTTGATGATCCATCCTGTGAAGCCTGCCAATAATCGTATAACGAATCATGGATTGATAATGGGTGGGGATCAGATTATTATATCGGATTTTCATGTTCGCCCCATTATTGGTGTTCATGAATGGGAAAAAAGTAGTCCTCGTGATATTTATATGACCCTTTATTTGGGGGTTAATATATCAGCGGCTGCTGAAACTGATCACTTGGATCACACGGTTGATTATGATGAATTAACCAAAACATTGAAGGTGTTTTGTGAGCGTTCAAATTTCAACTTAATCGAAACATTGGCACAATCATGTGCTGATATCATTTTAACCCAATTTAATGTTCACGAAGTTTTAATACGACTTGAGAAGCCGGCTGCATTGGATTGTTCTAAATCTGTTGGGATTCAAATACATCGAGTAAAGCCCAATGTTTGATTATTATATTGTATTGGGGGGCTCTTTGGATCCGTATCAATATCTTCAAAATACGATTGCGATGATTCAGAAGGTATTTCATGTTGTGGATCAGTCGAAATTTTATGTTGGTCCTTCAGAAGATCCAGAGATTCATGATTCATTTATGAATGTTGCATTGCATTTGATGTCATCGAAGTGCATTGATGAGATCAATCTTGGGTTAAAAGAAATTGAAATGCGTCAGCTCAATCAAGGTTGCAAGATTGTTGATATTGATTTAATTATACAAATGAAAGGGGATCAAGTGCTTTATCAAAGCTCAAAAATTAAGTATTGTCACTCTTTGATTACGTTAAAGGATGTGTTTTTAAGTGAATGTCAATTACGCTCTTTAATCATGGAAAAATACAATGCGAATCCAAGCGCTCATTTGTTTCTTCCTTTTAGAATTGATTAGTTTCTTTTGAATTTTATATGATTTGATTTAATCATTTTTCTTCCGTTTTTAACCCCAAGAATAATCGTTATTTATCCAATCTTGGAAATTGTGCAGCTCGTATTGCATGCATGGGCAGAGGCCCTTCCAGTTCTCATACCGCATCTCCTGAGCTTGCTGCACCCGTCGCTATTCAGGATTACTTGCAACAGAATCCGGACTGAGGTCCGAGGATGACCATCGATATTCATTTGATTGGAAGTGCACGATTAACGGTTCCCCTTGGCACAGGCGATGGGCATGGTGTTATGTGGGGGCTATTTAATGGGTTATCACGAGGCTTTGATTCCGCATTTTCACAAGATCAGACATTGAGAAAGTATAATGATTGGATTCAAAATGACCATTCTTCTAAGGTTTGGTTTAGTAATTACTCCTTTCAGTTGATAATTAACGATGCTAAAGGGGATTTGGGCAAAAAGTATTCGGTTGGTGGGAAGTTTCAGTTTTTATCTGAACAACAAATGGTAGCTACTTACTGGTGGGAATCTGTTGGTAGTGGCATTACTTTTTTAAATGGCGAAAAGTTAGTTCCTCCAAATGAATCCATTTCTTCAGTGACTCAGGATCTTGAAAAGATGAGTACACAATTTTTGGATGAGTCTCCTTGTTCAACTTGTACGACTCAATGTGTTCGACACGTAAGCATTCCAACACCTGTTGATTCACAATGGATGCCCAATACGCCGTATTCATTTTTTAATGCCTCGAATATTTTTCAAGAGCGGTTTAAAACAAATAATCAATTGAATGATTTAATTTTCTTATCTGTATTTAAGGGGATGCGTGCGAATGATATGGGGCAAGAAACATTGATTTTTCCAACCAAGGGCTTATCTGGGGTGGCTTTTTCAGCTTGGGCAATCGCTCAATTTGATCGTCTTAATTTGGGGATGTTGATTGCTCACGCGGATGATTATTTTCAAAAATATTTGCATGCAGGGGCATCAACAGCTGCCTCCAAAGAGGGGTGCATGGCTGAAACCGGCCCTGCGTCTGCGGGCTTGGCATATGTGTTGGTTTTATTGAGAGGAGGAACCGATACCCATGGATTGGCAGCCGCTCGATTTATGCATTTAATGATTAAGGGGTTGACCTGTTTACCTGATGATGGGGCCGTTCGTTCCCCATGCACTGAACGTGATGCATTGTTTTCAATTGTTGCCAATTCGGCTGCCAACTATGTTCTTTCCAATCATTGAACAATCAGTGATGATGATTGGGAGCGTGAGATAAAAGATTGCATTCTCATTGGACGATTGATGCCTGTTCAAATGAAAGAAACCATGGATTCAGCCACCTATGATTCATTGCATCCAATGATTCGATCTAAAAAGTTTTTACTTTCTAAATGGCATCCCATTTCAATTGCAAATGATGTTAAATCTCGTGTAAATAAAGAAAAATCACAGTATGCCGAAGCTTTTGTCTATAAAACTTTGGCATTTGTTAATTTGAAGCATGATTTGTTTTTTCAAAAAGAGTTTCTTCCAATGACGCTGTATGATGTTTTAACGGACGCGATGGTTCATTATATCAATGCATTGCCGTCTTCTTTTTCACATCAATCGTATTCGTATACGGTGTTAAAAAATGTTAGTCATCATTTATTGTCTTACAACAACAATGCGCTTGATGATTAAATAGCGTTTAAGACATCATCAACATGGCCTGGAACTTTTACTTTGTTCCACGATTTAATGATGGTTCCAGATTCATCAATAATGAAAGTGCTGCGGTCAATGCCCATGTATTTTTTTCCATACATGCTTTTTTCTACCCATACACCAAAATCTTCACATAATTGGCTGTTTTCATCGCTCAACAACTCATGTTGAAATGAGTATTTTGTGCAAAACTTTTCATGTTTTTTTACGGAACACTTTGAGATGCCATATACCGTAAATCCTTTTTCTGTGAATTTAGATAAATTCTCAGAGAATGCTTGGCCTTCTTTTGTACAGCCGGGGGTGTCATCTTTTGGATAAAAATAAAGAATTGATTTTTTTCCAGTAATATCTTTATTCGTGATGGTGTTTCCTTTTGAATCTTGAACTTCAAAGGATGGAATTTTATCGCCTTCTTTTAACATATTTATGACTCCTTACAATAAGTTAACCAATGATCATATTGGCTGGTTTTTCCCTTTACGACATCAAAATACAATGTTTGTATTTCATGGGTGATTGGCCCTTTTTTACCATTTCCAATGGGGGCATCATTAATTTCTCGAATGGGAGTGATTTCTGCCGCCGTTCCTGTAAAAAAGCACTCATCAGCCTGTAATAGTTCTTTGGGAGTGATGCTTTCTACGGATACATCATAACCAAGGTCCTTGGCCAATTGTATGGCCGTTTCTCTGGTGATGCCTTCCAATACGTCATCTGTAATGGGTGGGGTTTTTATGGCATTATTTTTTATGACAAAAATATTTTCACCGGGGCCTTCGGCAATGTTTCCGTGGCGATTCAAAAGTATTGCTTCATCATACCCGCCATTGAGTGCTCTTTTTTTTGCAAGGAATGAGTTGGCATAGTTTGCGCATGATTTTGCAACAGAAGGCATGGCCTGACTCGGTGTTTTCATAATGTCACTAATAATGCAACGAATGCCATGTTTGATTCCATCATCGCCAAGGTAGCTTCCCCATTCCCATGCGGCAATGGCTGTAGCAAATGTGGACTCCTTTGGAATAATTCCAATGCTTCCATAATCTGTATATACGATGGGTCGAATGTAGCATGCCGGGAGCTTGTTTTTAACGATGAGTTTTTTTGTTGATTCAATCAATTCTTCAACTGTAAAATTGCATGTGATGTCATAAAATTCACAAGATTCTAATAAGCGTTCGTAGTGTTTTTTTGCTTTAAATATGGCGGGGCCTTTTTCGGTTTCATAGGCTCGAATTCCTTCAAAAACACCGGATCCATAATGAAGGGCGTGCGTTAATACATGGGTGTTGGCGTCATTCCAACCAATAAATTTATTGTCAAACCAAATATATTCGCATGGATTCATAGGTGAATTATACGCTATAGACATAAAAATGCCCAGGTGATTTTTGGATATCTTAATCATTTAAACCAGTTGCATTAGAACGTAATCCATCGATTATTTTGTGATGTGATCAAGATACACTTTGGTCAAATAAATTTATTTTTGTGAATGCCTTTGTTGCAATGGATGATGATCAACCTCTTCTAGTGCTGCATAGGTTTGCACATAAACATGATAAAAGACAGCTTAATAAAATAATTCCTAGATAGTGTCGTCACGAGTTATATGGTACAACACCCTCATTTCCGAAGGAGGTATTAAATGTCAAAAAAAGCATATATGCGCCACGATATTTCTGATAAAGTATGGGGGTTACTAGAACCCCTTTTGCCTGGAAGAAGAGGCTCGTGGGGAGGGGTAGCGATCGATAACCGTCGATTCATTAATGCGATAATTTGGATATTGAGAACAGGGGCCCCATGGCGAGATTTACCGCCATCATATGGAAATTGGAAAAATACGCACAAGCGCTTTTGTCGTTGGATAGATAAAGGGGTATGGGAATCAGTGTTAACCCATTTGATTGAAGACCCAGATTACGAATGGCTAATGATCGATGCTAGCCATATTAAGGTTCACCCTCATGGAACAGGAGCGGTAGGTGGGAATCAAGAGATGTCGCGCACAAAAGGGGGCTTGATTCCAAGATACATTTGGCCGTGGATTCGCATGGTATGCCGGTCCGACTCTTTATTACAGAAGGTGCAGCAGCAGACTGTAATTATGCAATCCCATTAATTGAGGGAATATTTGCTGAGCATCTTCTGGAAGACCGAGGTTATGACAGCAACGACATTATTTCTCAGGCAATCAAGCAGGGTATTGACCCTGTTATTCCACCCAAGAAAAA